>VFQQ010000112.1_pt1 | contig 210949 bp, 186 predicted proteins | sample 3512341 | NCBI WGS metagenome assembly VFQQ01 (sample SAMN10412373, study PRJNA504923) | tailings metagenome | isolation source: Relicate 2 Philex TSF1 revegetated site | place: Philippines: Tuba, Benguet | collected 2017-08-29 | reverse complement strand
TCACGGCAGACACCCTGACCTTCACCGCGAGATTCCGCTCACCACGGCCCCCAGAAGACTTCCACCTCCTGCAGACAAAACATGCCTGGCAAACAAAAAACGCACCGCTGTGAGCGATGCGTTTCGTGGTTCAACCTCGTACTCGACTGTAATCTCAGACCAGTTCGGCCGTTCCGCCGGCGGCCTTGATCTTTTCCTGGGCCGAGGCCGAGAACTGGTGGGCCTTCACGGTGAGCTTCTTGGTGAGTTCTCCGTTGCCCAGAATCTTCAGCTGATCGTAATTGGCCTTCACAATGCCGCGGCTCTTCAGCGTTTCCGGCGTGACTTCGTCACCCGCTTCGAAACGCTCTTCGAGCAATGCAATGTTGATGGCGAACACGCTGTCCGAGAAAGCACGATTGTTGAAACCGCGCTTCGCGATGGTGCGGAACAGCGGCATCTGGCCGCCGGCGAATCCGCCCGGCTTCGACTTCGAACCGCGACGGCTCCCCTGGCCCTTATGGCCGCGACCGGAGGTTTTGCCATGGCCCGAACCGCAACCGCGACCGACGCGCTTGGGAGCCTTGTGCTTGTGAATGCCACGATGGACGTCGTCGATAATCATTAGACTTCCACTCCCCGCAGACGGCCGATGTCTTCGCGCGTCCGCAGCTTTGCCAGGGCGTTCATCGTCGCCTTGACCATGTTGACCGGGTTATTGGAACCGCGGCTCTTGGTGAGAATATCGGAGACGCCGGCCGATTCGACCACCGCCTTGATCACGGCGCCGGCGATCACGCCGGTACCGGGAGCCGCGGGAATCAGCAGCACCTTCGAGGCGCCGAAACGGCCTTCGACCCGGTGAGGAATCGTTGTTCCCTGCAGGTGCACGGCCTTCTGACGCCGATTGGCCACCTTCGTCGCCTTCTCGACGGCGATGGGAACTTCTCCCCCTTTGCCGTAACCGAAACCGACGTTCCCCTTCGAGTCGCCCGTGACGACCAGGGCCGCGAAGCTGAAGCGGCGACCGCCCTTCACCACGCAGGCACAACGACGGATCTGCAGGACGCGCTCCGGCGAGTTTCCTCCGCCTCCTTCGCGACCCTGTCCGCCTTCGCCGCCACGACCACGCCGGCGATCACCGCCTTCGCCGCCGCGCTCGCGCGAGCCTGAGCCTGGTCCACCACCACGATTCTGTGCCACGTGTCCGTCCTCGTCGATCGCCGGAGCGAATTCCCCGGCTGCGCCTCTGTTGACTCAAGCCGATTGCCCCGGGCCAAGCCCAGGCAACCCGGCGTCATCGTCCTAGAAATCCAGTCCTGCTTCGCGGGCGGCATCCGCCAGAGCCGCAACGCGACCATGATACTTATAACGCCCGCGATCAAAAGCGACCTTCTCGATTCCCGCCGCTTTCGCACGCTGGCCAATCGCAGCACCGACTTTCGCCGCTGCGTCTTTATTCCCCTGGTACGTCCCGGCCCCGCCGAGTTCCTTTTCGGTGGTGCTGGCGGAAACGAGCGTCTTGCCCGTTGAATCGTCGATAATCTGGGCGTACATGTGCAGGTTGCTGCGGTACACCGTCAGCCGCAGCCGGCCTGTCGCCCGCACCTGGTTGCGAACCCGGAAACCCCGGCGAATCCGCTGCTTTGAAATTCGAGTGGCCAGTTTCATCGATCGATACCTTCAACCCGGCGTCACCGGTGATAGAGGCGGCGTGTTCGCTCGCCTCGATCAATGGCCCAATGACAAATGACCATTGACCAATGACAATTTGTGTCGCAGAAACGCGGGTCGCCAGCGACCCGGCTCCAGGTGATTACTTGCCTGCCAGAGCCTTGCCGGCCTTCCGGCGAACCTGTTCGCCAGAGTAGCGGATTCCCTTGCCTTTGTACGGTTCGGGCGGACGCACGCGGCGAATGTTCGACGCGAACTGGCCGACAACTCCCTTGTCGATGCCCGAAATCAGAATCTGCGTCGGCTGCGGCACTGTGCAGGTGATGCCCGGCGGGACCGGCAGCTTGATCGTGTTGGCAAAACCGACCTGCAAGGCGAGCGTCTTGCCCTGCAGCGTCGCCTGATAGCCGACCCCCTGAATTTCCAGCTTCTTCTCAAACGGCTTGGCGACCCCTTCGACCATGTTCGCGATCAGGGCGCGGGTGAGGCCGTGCAGCGCGCGGTGCTGGCGCTGGTCGTCCGGGCGGGAGACCTTGATCTCGCGGGCGGCGCTGTCGAATTCGACCTTCATCGCCGGGTGGGCGTTCAGGGTGAGTTCCCCCTTCGGCCCCTTCACCTTGACGATCTGCTCATTGATGGCGACATCAATGCCGGCCGCGACCGGAACGGGTTTCTTGCCAATTCTCGACATGACTTACTCAACCTCTAAAGACCTTCGCTCGCCACGAGCCGCCGGGCATTCAGCCCCGCTGCTTCCGGGCGATAGGCAGGTCGCCTCAATGTCACTCAACCCACTTCCGCGGACAACAGGTCCGCTGCTTTCGTCTCGCCAGCGGGGCCGGTCACTTCCTGGCGACCACACGTCTGACCCGACAACAATCTGATCAGTACACTTCGCAGAGCACTTCGCCGCCGACGTTCTTCGCCTTGGCTTCCCGGCTGGAAAGCACACCCTGGTTCGTCGACAGAATGTAGACGCCCAGCCCCTGGAGAACTTCCGGAGTCTTGGCGATGCTGGAATACACCCGGCGTCCCGGCGTGCTCACGCGTTGAATCTTCTGGATCACCCGTTCGCCGTTCGGGCCGAACTTCAGGTTGATCCGCAGCTTCGCCCGGGGCTTCTCGTCAATGATCTCGAAGTCCCAGATGTAGCCTTCGCGCTGCAGCGCTTCGGCGATGCCCACCTTCACCTTCGAGGTGGGAATGTCCACATACGGGCGCTCCACCATCAGGGCGTTGCGGATCCGGCTCAGCATGTCTGCAATCGGGTCGGTCATCATGATCGTGTTACCAGCTCGCCTTCTTCACGCCGGGGATCAGGCCGTCCAACGCCAGGTTGCGGAAACAGATCCGGCAGGCCGTGAACTTGCGGTAAACCGCGCGGGGACGCCCGCACAGCTGACAGCGACGCTCGGCACGCGTGCTGAATTTCGGCTTCTTCGCCGCCTTCGCAACTTTGGCTTTTGTGGCCATACCCTGAAATCCCGTGCGTTCGTATTGAGTCTTTATTCGGCGGCCTCACCCGCGGGGGTGAAACCATGGATGATTACGCCTTGGCATCGCGTTTGAAAGGCATGCCCAGCGACGTCAGCAGGGCGCGGCCCTCGGCGTCGTTCTGGGCGGTCGTCACCACGGCGATGTTCATGCCCTGCAGGTGCTTCACCTTGTCCGCCTGGATTTCCGGGAACACCACCTGGTCCGTCAGGCCCAGGCTGTAGTTGCCCCGGCCATCGAACGCCTTCGGGTTGATGCCGCGAAAGTCGCGGACCCGCGGGAGCACGAGGTTGATCAGCCGGTCGAGAAACTCGTACATCCGGTGACCACGCAGCGTCACACAGCAGCCAATCTGCATGCCTTCCCGCAGCTTGAACTGCGAGATCGACTTGCGGGACTTGGTGATGACCGGCTTCTGGCCGGTGATCATCGACAGGTGCTCCACGCACTCTTCGAGGATCTTCGGGTCGGCCACAGCCTTGCCGACACCCATGTTGACGACGACCTTCACCAGCTTCGGGATGGCGTGGGGATTCTCCCGGCCCAGATCCTTCGCAAGCTGTGGGGCGATCTCTGACCGATAACGGTCCAGCATCCGCGGCATATTCAACCTGTTTTCTCGATGCGGCGACCGGCTTCATACGGTCGCCCGAGTCTTTTCTGAGCTTTCACTCGCCCGGACCCCGGAAAGGCCAGAACCCGGCAACACTCACGGGCCGCAACCGGCCCGGCTCATTCACTTACGTTGCCTTCGCGTGACCCTTGCGGGCCGGAGCGACAGTGCCGGCGGGCGCCGAGCACTTGCGGCAGAAGCGTTCCTTCGAGCCGTCTTCAGCGAAGCGGTATCCCAGGCGGACACCTCTCTGACACTGCTCGCAGTAGTACATCACCTTGCTCGAATGAATGGGCATTTCCTTGCGGAGACGGCCACCCTGCGGGCTCTTGGGATGTCCACGCTTCACATGACGGAACACGAGGTTCACGCCTTCGACCAGCAGCTTCTCGCCGCCATCGACCACTTCCGTCACACGACGTGGCGAATCGCCGGCATTCACGCCGCTGATCACCACCACCTGATCGCCTCGCTTGATCTTCATCGGACTACACAACCTCACTCGCGAGACTGATGATCTTCATATACCGCTTCTCACGCAGCTCGCGGGCAATCGCCCCGAAAATGCGCGTGCCGCGCGGATTGCCGTCGTTGTCGACCAGCACCACGGCGTTCTTATCGAACCGGACGTAGCTCCCATCCGGGCGACGGGTGGCCTTGCGAACACGGACGACGACGCCGCGGGTGACCTTGCCCTTCTTGACGGCGTCGGCACAGCCCGGAATCGACTTCTGAACGCTCACGACCACGACATCCCCCAGGCCGGCGTAGCGGCGATGGGTCGAGCCGAGGACGCGGATGCACCGGACGACCTTGGCGCCGGTATTGTCGGCGACGTCCATAATCGTCTGCATCTGAATCATGGCGGTAACCTCTCAGAAAACAATGACTGCAGTCGCAACTCGACCTGATTCCCGGTCGTGGGGACCAGGCCCGTTCAGGCCGTGGCGTTCTCAGTAATCGCCGGGGTGTTCTGAACGGCGACCTGATTCGCCTTCTTGACCACCTTCACCAGCTCCCACCGCTTCAGGGCCGACCGCGGACGACACTCGGCGATCTCCACGACGTCGCCCTTCAGCGACTCGTTGTTCTCGTCGTGCACGTGACAGACGGTCTTCGCCTTCACGATCTTGCCGTACTTGGGATGGCTGTAGAGACGATCAACTTCGACGCGGCGGGTCTTCGCCCGCTTATCGCTCGTCACGGTGCCAGTCAGGGTCTTCCGCATGGAACTGCCGACTTCTGAAAACTGTTCGGAGGATGCCCACGACCCGGCCGTGGGACAATGGGATCAGCCTTGGGTGGCCTTGAGTTCGCGCTCGCGACGGATCGTGTTGATCCGCGCGATCGAACGACGCAGCTTCTTCAGGTTGCTGGGGGCGTCGAGCTTTTCCGTCGACGCCTGAAACCGCAACTTGAAAAGATCCTTCTGCGTCTGAGCCAGCTCGGTGCCGAGCTGCTCATCGCTCATTTCACGATATTCTTTGCTTGTCGTCATCGGACTGACCTTCTCACCCGCCCGTCAGACACAGGCCTGACCGCAGCGCGGTTCTGCTCTCACTGCAATGGCGGCAGGCGGAAGCCTGCCCCATCAAACCGACCCTGCTCGAAACCGACGCCGCTCACCCGCAACCGGAAAACCTGCCGAAACACGCTCGACAGGGAGGTTCGACGCTTACGTGCCAGGGGTGCGTTCCACCAACCGGCAGCGAATCGGCAGCTTGTGAGCCACCCGATTGAAGCATTCGCGGGCCGCGTCCTTCGACGCGCCTGCAATCTCGAACATGACCGTTCCCGGCCGCACCACGGCTACCCAGTGATCCGGCTCGCCCTTGCCTTTACCCATTCGGGTTTCCAGCGGGCGGGAGGTCTTGGGCTTGTTCGGAAAAATCCGGATGTGCAACTTGCCCTCGCCGCGAATGTACTGATTCGCAGCGATCCGGCAAGCTTCAATCGTCGTCGCCCGGATGTGACCGGCCTGAGTCGACTGCAATCCGAAATCGCCGAAGGACACGGTGTTCCCCCGTGTCGCATTACCTTTTATGCGACCTCTTTGCTCTTTTCGGTGCTTCACCCGCTTGGGCATTAGCGCCATGACCAGTCTCCTCTTCGCCGTAATTGCCTAGATCGATCCACACCTTGACGCCAATCGTGCCCATCGCAGTCTTCGAGACCGCCAGGGCGTAATCCACATGCCGCTGCAGCGTTGACAGCGGGATCGAACCGCGACTCACCTTCTCGCAGCGGGACATTTCCGCTCCGCCCAGGCGACCCGACAGCTGAATCTTGATTCCCTTCACGCCCGCTTCCATCACCTGGTCGAGCGAGCGCTTGAGGGTTCGCCGGAAGCTGCCCCGCTTCATCAGCTGCTGGGCGACGTCTTCGGCGACCAGGGCTGCGCTGCGGAACGGGTTCGTGACTTCAACAATCTTGACTTCCATCCGCCGGCCGGTCAGGTCTTCCAAACGCCCCTTCAGGCGGTCGATTTCCTGCCCCTTGCGGCCAATGATGATGCCCGGCCGGGCCGAATACAGGTGCACCACCACCTGGTCGCGCGTGCGCTCGATCTCCACCTTCTCGATCGCCGCCTGCTTGTATTCTTCCTTGATGAACCGGCGGATCTTGGCGTCTTCCACCAGGAGCGCTCCGAATTCCTTCTTCGGGGCGTACCAGCGGCTGCGCCAGTCTTCGACGATGCCAACCCGGAAGCCGGTCGGACGTACCTTCTGTCCCATGGGTCAATTCCAAACTCGAACGTGTGAATCAAATTCGGGGCGTTAGCCCTTTTCCGGGATCTCAGGGGCGTCCACGGCAACATGCACATGGGCGAACCGACGGCGAATCATGAAGGCCTGGCCGCGCGACATCGGCTTGATCCGCTTGAACATCGGGCCGCCATCCACACGGGCGTCCTTGATGACCAGCTGATCGACGTTCCGGGCGCCACGGTCTTCCGCGTTGGCCGCCGCACTCCGCAGCACCTTCGCAAGGAACTTGGCTCCCCGGTTCGGCACGTACAGCAGCGCCCGGGTTCCTTCCGCCACGGTCTTGCCGCGAATCATGTCCGCAAACGGACGGATCTTCGTCGCCGAAATGCGGGCGTGACGATGACTTGCCTTGATGAGTGCCATGACCAACTGCCTTGATTCTGTCGCGAGTGAGAAGCCCGGCTTCCCACTCCCCTTGCGGAAATCCGCATCCTATCCGTCAAAACGCCGCTGCAGACAACCGGGCCGGTGAGCCCTTACTTGCTGCCGCCCTTGGCGCCGTGCCCCTTGAACGTCCGCGTCGGAGCGAATTCGCCGAGCTTGTGCCCGACCATTTCCTCCGTCACGTACACGTTCACATGTTTCCGGCCGTCGTGCACCAGGAACGTATGACCGATGAATTCCGGGGAGATCGTCGAACGACGCGCCCAGGTCTTCAGCGGCTCCTTGCGACCGCCCGACTCCAGCCGCCCAATCTTCTTGAGCAGTTTGGCGTCGACATACGGCCCCTTTTTCAGCGAACGTCCCATAATTCCACCACCAGGTGCTTCGTGTCTCTCGTTGAGTCTTCCAGTCGGTCGTGGATAGCTGGTCACGGGCAGGAAAACGACTCCTGCCGACGACCCACCACCCACGACCTACCCGGCTACAGCTTCTTCTGACCGTTCCGCTTCGACCAGCGACGGCGAACAATCGCCTTGGTCGACGGCTTGCGACGCTTCCGGGTGTTGCCGCCCTTCGCCAGCTTGCCGGTCGGGCTCACCGGGTGACGACCGCCATTCCGGCGACCTTCACCACCGCCCATCGGATGCGCGATCGGGTTCATTGCCGAGCCGCGAACATGCGGACGAATGCCGCGATGACGGTTCCGACCAGCCTTGCCGATCCGGATGCTGGAATGTTCCGGATTGCCGACGACGCCAATCGTGGCCCGGCAGCTGGCGGGAATCCGACGGATTTCGCCGGACGGCAGGGTGACCTGTGCCCAGCCGGCGTCACGGGCCGTCATTGTGGCCCCGACCCCCGCACTGCGGCACAGCTGGCCGCCCCGTCCGGGCTGCAGCTCCACATTGTGAATCTGCGTGCCGGGCGGAATGTGCGACATCGGCAGCGAGTTGCCGACCTTCGGCTCGGCCATGGGACCGCTCATCACCTGATCGCCAGCCTTCAGGCCGTTCGGCGCTAGGATGTACCGCTTTTCGCCATCCGCGTAATGCAACAGCGCGATGCGACAGGTGCGATTCGGATCGTATTCGATGAAGCCCACCGTGGCCTGGACGTCGTCCTTGGTGCGCCTGAAGTCGATGATGCGATACTGCTTCTTCGCACCGCCGCCACGATGGCGAGCCGTAATCTTCCCCTGATTGTTCCGCCCCGAATGCTTCTTCAGGCGGATCGTCAGCGACTTTTCGGGCTTCTTCTTCCGATCGGTGATTTCGGCGAAGTCGCTCACCGAGGCGTTGCGGCGCCCGGCAGAGGTCGGCTTGTACTGACGAATTCCCATGATCTTCTCGTTTCTGAATTTCCGCTTGTCTCAAACACACCAGGAGTCGGGATCGCCGACTTAGAAGAACGCCATCTTGTCGTCCGGGTGCAGCTTGACGACGGCCTTCTTCCAGTCCGACTGGACCCCTTTGCTCATCTTGTGGCGACGCAGCTTGCCCTTGCGATTCATCGTGCGAACATCGACCACGCGAACGTTCCACAATTCCTCGACCGCCGCCCGAATCGACAGCTTCGTCGACTGAGGATGAACCTCAAACGAGTAGGCGTTGTGACGCTCGGACTGATGCGTCCCCTTCTCGGTCACGAGCGGGCGAACGATAATCTGATGCGGCGCCAGTTCAAGTGCCATGTTTCATTCACTCCAGGTCCAATGCCGGGCTTTCGCCTGGCCCTCCCCGCCCAGGCCTGCGCCTGGCATTACCGTCCGGGGAACTCTCACTTCAAAACCGCGGCCGACTCAATCCGGCCGACTCAACTGCCACACCCAACCGACCTGGGCAGCCTGCTCTCTGGCACTCAGCCGGCCTGGGTGGCCTGCTCTTTGCCGATCGACTTCAGCACGTCCAGCGCGTCCCGGGTCACCAGGAACCGCCGCTGCCGAAGAACGTCGTAGGCATTCAGCTCGCGACACGGGGCAATCTTCAGATTCCCGATGTTGCGGGCCGAACGGTACAGGGTGTTGTCGTATTCCTTAATCGCCAGCAGCGTGCTGTCTTCCCTCAGACCAAGAGCCTTGAGCACCTGAGCGACCGCCTTCGTCTTGATCTCGGTCACGGCGAGCTGGTCGACGATCACCGCCTGGCCGTCCTGAAACTTGCTCAGCACCGCCATCCGGGTCGCCAGGCGAACCGCCTTCTTCGGCAAGCGGTAGCCGTAGTCGCGCGGAACCTTGGCGAAGGCATGTCCGCCGCCCCGACGGATCGGAGACCGCTTGGTGCCGACGCGGGCGTTGCCGGTCCCCTTCTGGCGGAACAGCTTCTTCGTGCTGCCGGCCACTTCGCCGCGGTTCTTCGTCTTGTGGCTGCCAACACGCTTGTTGGCCTGGTACATGACGACGACATCATGCAGCAGCTGCTTGCTGATGCCTTTGGCGAAGTCGGCAGGATCGATGTCGTATGTCCCGACCTGCTTGCCAGTGACATCGACGACGGGAACTGAAATCATGGCTGTTCACAAAATCTGAAGGCGAGAAACATCCAGGCTGCGGCCTGCACTCCAACGTCAATCCGCCTTGCGAATCATCACGTAACCATTGCGAGTCCCGGGGACGGCCCCGCGAACCAGCAGCATGTGCGAATCCTTATCAATCTGCTGTACGAGCAGATTCCGCATGGTCGAGCGGGCATTGCCGTACTGGCCGGCCATCCGCTTCCCCTTCCACACCCGGCTGGGGTCGGTGTGCTGACCGATGCCGCCCGGATGACGATGCACTTTCTTCACGCCGTGCGTGGCCCGCTGACCGCTGAAGTTATGGCGACGCATGACGCCCGACGTGCCGCGCCCCTTCGAGACGCCAATCACGTCGACATACTTCACGCCTTCCAGCGAATCGGCCGACAGCACCTTGCCGACCTCAAGGCCGTGCTCTTCGCCGTCCGTCCGAAATTCGCGAATGAACCGCTGGGGCTCGCAACCCGCCTTGGCCACCGGCTCAACGCCAGCCTCCTTGCGAGCCTTCTGACGCTTGCTGCTGAGAGCGACCACATGGCCCCGCTCGGCCCGGGACGCCCGCGACCGCAAACGCTGATCGGCGGACCGCTCGCGATCCTTGTCACTCAACTTGTCGTCGAACCCGAGCTGAACAGCTTCGTAGCCGTCCCGCTCCTTCGTACGAATCTGCAGGACCGTGCACGGACCGACCTCGAGCACAGTGACCGGAACGGCCGTGCCGTCCTCGGTAATCACCGTGGTCATGCCGACCTTTCGTCCAAGCAATCCGACGGGCATTGTTCCATTACCTCCGTGCCGCGACAGGCTCGCCGACGGCGAACCACTGCAGGGGCACAACTGTCTCAACAAATCCGACGCGATGCGTCGACCAAACCCGGAGCCGGAAATCGCCGCAAGAGCTTCACGCCCCGCAACCCACCTGCTCACACCACCCCGAAATCCGCACCGACCGCAACCGCCGCCAACCATCACCCAACATCCGGGCAACACCCGACGATTGAATCGAGCCAGTCCGACAAGGATGGCCACCCGCCGACCCTCGCGACTCACCCCGGCCAACCCAGCCGAAGGAGCCAGCAACGCCGACGCCCCAGAGCTTCGAACCTCCAGAGGCCCGCGATCCAGACTGGACCCGCCCCGGACAGCACTCTCGCTCCACACCACTCCAACCGCAACCAGCCAGCACTCCAGGCAGGCCAGCCAAACGGCCGACCAACCGCCAGCAAATCAGGTGGTTGCCTTAATTTTGATATCGACGCCGGCCGGCAGCGACAGCTTATTCAGCGCATCGATCGTCTTGCCGGTCGGCTGAACGATGTCAATCACCCGCTTGTGAGTCCGAATCTCGAACTGCTCACGGGACTTCTTGTCAATGTGCGGACTGCGAAGCACCGTGTAGCGCTCAATCCGCGTGGGAAGGGGAATCGGACCGTGGACGATCGCGCCAGTCCGCTTCGCCGTATCGACGATATCGGTCGCCGACTGGTCGAGCACGGAGTGGTCATACGCCTCCATACGGATGCGAATGCGTTCGTTGCCAGCCACTCAAGTCCCCTTGTCCAAACGACTTACTACGAAAAAACCCGCGCGTTGAATTGCGGGGAATCGGGGAGATTATCGTCGGCGTTCCACCTTGTCAACGAATCAGGCTCACGAAATCTTCGCTGCACGCCATTTTCCGCTTCCGTGGACGCCGCGGATTGCCAATGATGGTCCGGGGACGCTGTTCTGCGGAGGATTTGTCGATGCCAGCAACGCTGCAGGATCTTGACCAGTTCCATCGGTTCGCCCGGGAGCAGATTTCTGATCCGGATTGCGCTCTGACGCTGGTTGAGCTGATGCGGGAATGGTCACGACTCCGCGATCGAGACGAGATCCACTCGATTATCCGACAGGGGCTGTGTGATATCGACGCCGGGCTTGGCGTCGACGCCTTCGAGCATCTGGAAGAAATGCGGGTCAAATACGGGATTCCGAAGTGAATCGATTCACCGTGATCGTCCTTCCGATGGCGATGCGGGATGTCGACGCCACACTGCGATGGATCGAGGCTCGTTCGAAACGCGGAGCTCAAAGCTGGCACGACGCCTATCTCGACTCGCTCGTTCGACTCCGCACCCTCGCGGAGACATTTGCCTTAGCACCGGAAAGCACGGACGAGCTTGAAATTCGAGAGCTCCACTTTCGAACTCGTCACGGTCGAACTTTTCGGCTCCTGTTCACCGTCGCCGATTCGACTGTCTTCGTCCAGCATGTTCGCGATGCCGCACAGGACGGACTTTCCCTGGAATCGTTCAATGTCGATCCTTGAAAACACTTCGCCGCCGCGTCACAACCCCAGTTCCGTCGAGATCCCGCTCAGGGCCGCAATCACGAACGCAATGTGCTCGTTGAGGTCGACGCCCAGGTCATCCGCTCCTCGCTGAATGTCGTCCCGATTGACGGCCGCCGCAAACGACGCCTGTTTCAGCTTTTTCCGCACGCTGGAGGGGGCCATCCCGTGCAGTCTCTCCGGCCGCACCAGGGCGCACGCCACCACGAAACCGCTGAGTTCGTCGCAGGCGTAAAGCGCCTTGTCGAGCAGCGACACCCGCGGGCAATCGGTGAGGTCGTCGGCATGCGACTTGATCGCGTAGATCACGTCTTCCGCATAGCCCCGGGCCCGCAGAATTTCCGCCCCCTGCAGCGGGTGATCGGGGGGCGTGGGCCAGCGTTCGTAGTCGAAGTCGTGCAGCAGCCCGACCTGCCCCCACTTCTCAACATCTTCCCCGAACCGGGCCGCATACGCCCGCATCACCGCCTCGACCGCCAGCATGTGGCGCACGAGGGCTTCGTTGGTGGTGTATTCGCGGACCAGCGCCAGATCGTGTTCTCGCGACATTGCGGAGGTTTCTCTCGGTGATTCCTGTGAAGACAGGCCTGCGCGGGTGCCTCAGGTCGCCCCCGAAGATAGAATTACCCCCCGCGGAAACCAACGGCCCATCGGCCGGCGCTTCAACTCCCGTGAGGTCACACCTGCGATGCCGAGGCTTTTCCCACTGCTGGCCCTCGCGGCCGCGTTGCAACTCTGCTCATCTCGGGGCCTCGCTGACGAGCCCGTTTCGCCCGATCCCATTCTGCTGTGGCCCGAGGGCGCTCCCGGCGCGCTGGGGACGGAGGAAGTCGACAAGCCTTCGATCCGCATGTATGCCCCCGAGACGGCGAAGCAAACGGGAACTGCGATCGTTGTTTGCCCTGGCGGCGGATACGGCGCGCTCGCCATCGACCACGAAGGACAGCAGATTGGCGAGTTTCTGCGCTCGCACGGCATCACGGCGTTTGTGCTGAAATACCGGCTCGGGCCGAAGTACCGGCATCCCGCCCCGCTGACCGACGTTTCACGCGCGATTCGCCACGTGCGGGCGCACGCGAGCGACTGGAACATCGCGCCGCACCGCATCGGCGTGATGGGCTTCTCGGCCGGGGGACATCTGGCGGCCACGGTGTCGACGCATTTCGACGCGGGCGATGCCGCGGCGACCGATCCGATCGAGCGAGTTTCGAGCCGCCCCGATTTCGCCATCCTGTGCTATCCGGTCATCAGTTTTACGGCGTCGTATTCGCACAGCGGTTCCGCCCGCAATCTGCTCGGCACTCCCGCCGACCCGGAGCTGCTGAAAAACCTCTCCAACGAGACGCAGGTGACCGAGCAGACCCCGCCCACCTTCCTGTTCCACACCCAGGAAGACCCGGGAGTGCCGGTGCAGAATTCGCTCGATTACTACCGGGCCCTTGTTGAAAAGAAGGTGCCGGCGGAGCTCCACGTTTACCAGTTTGGACCGCATGGCGTGGGGCTGGCGATCGGCGACCCGGTGCTGACCACGTGGAAAGAGCGGCTGATCGGCTGGCTGCAGACGAGCGGCCTGTTGTGCGACGTGAAACGGGCCGCGGTGAAGGGGAAGATCACCATCGATGGCGAGCCGCTGTCGTGGGGCACGGTGACCTTCACGTCCGACATTCCTGGCGCTCCGGTCGCCGGGGCGATTGCCCGCCGCGGCGCCTATTCCATTCCGGCGGCGCGTGGTCCGGTGCAGGGGTTGAACCGGGTGACCATCAAGACGATGGGCGATGTCCAGCCGCTCCCCACCATCAAGGACTCCAGCGTGCTTTCGGACGGCCAGATCACGGTGGAAGTCCGCGCCGAGGGCAGCAACGAGTTCGACATTTCGCTGGAATCGAAATCGCGCTGATGAGTGCTTCAGAACCTGCTGCCGGGGCTGGCCGCGTGCTGGCGATCGGCGACATTCATGGCTGCGATGTCGCGTTTGAAACGCTGCTGCGGGAGCTTGCGCCGCAGCCGGCCGACACCATCGTGCTGCTGGGAGACATCGTCGACCGCGGCCCCAACACCCGGCGCTGCATTGAACTGGCCATCGACCTGCAGCGGGCCTGCCGGGTGATCTCGATTCTGGGCAACCACGAAGAGATGTTTCTGGACGCCATTCAGGGGGGGCGCTGGCAGCGAACCTGGCTGCAGAATGGCGGCGTCGAAATGCTCGATTCGTACGGCGGACTGGTCGACGACGTGACCGAATCGCATCTCGATTACATCCGCTCGATGCAGGATTATTTCGAGGCGGAGTGGGACATCTTCACCCACGGAACGCCCTATTTCGACGACCCGATGGAAATGCAGACCTCGCAGGGCCTGCGCTGGAACCGCATCACCGGCCGCGAGCCGCCGCACTGCTCGGGCAAGCGGGTCATCTGCGGCCATACCTCGCAGCGGGGGGGGGCTCCGCTGGTGTTCATGGGGTATGTCTGCCTCGACACGAACGCGTATGGGGGCGGGGTGCTGTCGGCGCTCGACGTGGCGACGGACACCGTCTATCAGGCGGAGCAATCGGGCGCGGTCCGGGGGCCATTTCCGCTCGAGGCGTTCGAGCTGCGGTATTGAATCAAGCTTCAGCCGACCGGGGGCGGGCCAGTTCGTCGGGTCAGGGAGCCGGGGGGGACGGCAGCTTCCACAGCCGCAGGTCGTAGTCCCCTTTCGCGACCGGCCCGGCATTCCCACCGCCGCTGAGAATCCAGCGGTCGTCCGGCGAAAGAGCCAGGCGGTGGGTCACCGGCGCATTCGCGGTCAGCTTGATGATTTCGTCCCCCGTCTCGAGGTTCCAGACCCGCAGCGTGTGATCGCTGCACCCGCCGATGGCATAGCGGCCCGACGATGTGACCGCGACGGAATCGAACCCCGCGTCGCCGCTTTCAAAGCGATGGATCTGCCGACCTGTCGCCACATCCCAGACTCGCACGGTGCTGCCGTAACCGCCGGCCACGAGCTTTGAGCCATCCGGCGTGAACGCCAGTCCGCGGATCGGGCCGAGATCGTGGCCCGTCAGCGCCCCGGCCGCCTTCAGCCCGCGCAGGGCGACCGATCCATCGCGTGCGCTGCAGGCGACCAGGCTTTCATCGGGAGAGAAGATGAGGTGCGATTCTCCATCAGGCCCGGGCAGCACCGTGGGCCTGGAGTTGCCTCTCAGATCCCACTTCCTGATCGTGTTGTCCCAGCCGCCCGAATAGGCGGTTGTCCCGTTGCGATTGATCACGACGGAAGTAATGCCGGCCGTATGCCCCTTCAAGGTTTTCAACAGGGTGCGGTTCTCGAGATCCCACAGCCGGACGAACGTATCGTCGCACCCGGTGAGAGCGCGTTTCCCGTCCGCGGAAATCGAAACGGAGGTGACCGCAGCGGCATGGCCTGGGAAATCGAACAGCAGTTCGCCGGTCGTGATGTCCCAGAGCTTCATGGTCCGGTCTTCCGAGACGGAGACCGCGCGGACGGAATCGGGCAGGAAGGCGACATCGCGAATGACGCCGGTGTGTCCCTTCAGCTGTCGCGTGGACGGATCGGTTTTGACGACGGGAGCGGCGCTGATCCGGTCGACGCGAAACCGCTGCAGGCGGACATCAAACGGCGGCTCGGCCACCCACAGCCACGGCTGCAGCTTGGCGGCCGAATAGTGCTCGGCCTCGACATCGAACAACTGAACACCGTTGACGGCCAGCCTGATCCGCCGATTCTCGACATTCATCCGAATCGCGTTGAACTGATCCATCGGCTTCAGGGCGGGCGACTTTGTGGGCGGGGTGAGTTCCGCATCGCCCAGGTGCCTCACGTAAATCATGCCGTCCTGCGCCATGCACAGCTTGTAGCGCCAGTCGCCGTAGCGGCCGAACTCGAGGACGAATTCCCCCTTGTTCGGGTTGGCGAAGCGGATGTCGAATTCGACCTCAAAATCTCGAATGCGGTCGTTTTCCGGTGCGTGCAACGCCCAGTTGAACGGGGAATGGTAGTACCCGTGCAATTTCCCGAGGTATCGAAACTCCCGGTCTTTCCATTCCTCCAGAATCCAATCCTGGTCGGCCAGGTTGAAGCCGTTCACGCTGGTTCGGAAATCGCCGTCGATGATCAACTCGCCGCGCGGGGCGAACTTTTCCGGCACGGCCGACTGCGGACCGGGCGTCGCGGCGACCTTTCGCAGTTCCGCCCGCTGAATCGCGAGCCGCGCCCCGCTGTTCGGCTGGTCGAGATGGGAGATCATTTTCAGTTTCCGGCGGGCCGGGGCGCTCTGCTGCGGAATCGACAGCCGTGACCGGAGACCGGAGAACTCCCCCGCAGGCCGCCCATCGACCGTCGCCTTGACCGTGACATTCGCACCAGAGTGGCGGACGGAAAGTCCGACTCGCCGCACTTTCCCCGGCACGATGGAGACCGTGGGCTCGCCATGCGGCCGCTCGACATTGCCAAAGGGAAAGTCCCTGCCATCAATCCAGTTGAAGCCGGAGCCTTCGTTGGACATGGAGAAATTGACGTTCGTTTCGTTGAGGGGAATGCCAATTCCCACGTAGCCCGCTCCCTGAATGCTGTAGTCGACTTCGAGGTCGTAATCGCCGTCGAATTCGTAGTCCGGGATCACGATAGCCCAGGCGCTCTGTTTTTCCTCGGGCAGCCGCAGCGAGAAGACGCCGTTCTCAAAGTCGCCCTTCGCGTCGCTGACGAACTTGAGCAAGTCGACGGCCGCTGGCGGTGCCGCGATCGCCGGCGGGGGCCCAGCCGGCGTGGTGCTCATGCGCTTCACGCGCATCTGGTGGACCTCAAACTTCCCGGGAGCTTCGGGCCGGATGATCTTGGCAACGGTTCTAAAGTGTCCGGGGTTAATCTTGGCCGCAGCGGGGGGGACCAATCGAGAATGCGGTCCGGAATACTCCCCGGCCGGCTGGCCATCGAGCGTCGCTTTGACGGTGAGTTCCGAGCCGCGATCGCGGAACGAGATCGCGACCCGGTGTCGCACCCCTTCGCGGATTGCAGTTCCACGGACGCAATAAGGGGGAGTGTCAATAAGTAAGTTGAAGTCTTTGCCATCGATCCACGACCAGCCGCAACCGCCGTCGCTCAGCGACAGAATCGCGTTGCTGCCATTCAGCGGCACACCTACCTGCATGTAGGTCGCGCCATTGACGGTGAATTCCATTTCGAAGTCGTAGTCGCCTCGGAACTCCAGGTCGGGGGACAGGCCGGTCCAGGCTTCTTTCGCCGGCGGGACGACCGTACCGGTTAAGACGCCATCGATGTGTTTCCAACTCTTGAGGATGTCGGAAGCCTTGGCCATATCGACCGTTTCGAGAATGTCGATCCAGGGCTCGGCGTCCGTGGCAGCGGGGGGGCCGGCGCCGGAAACGGCTGCGACCAGGCGACCGGTGGAATCACGTTCCCCTTTCGCCTGGAAGACCTTCTTCTCGCTGTCGATCGTCAGTTCCACCTGTCCATCGACCAGCTTCGCAGTGACGCGTTTCGTTTCATTTCGCTCAACGCTCAATTCCCGCGTCGCTTCGGCGATCAGCACATCCCCCACCCGGACGGCCAGCATCTGCTTCTTGCCGACCGGCAGCCGGAACGATTGGCCCGACTCGGCCTGTGAAACGCGGGCATCAGCGAAGTCGATGGCGATTGCGGGATCGAGCACGTTGATGGCCACATGCCCGACCGGCGCCTGAAACAACACGGTGGCTGCGTAGAGCAGTCCGCAGGCGGCCGCCAGGCCAACGCCGTACAGCGCGAGGCTTTTTGGCTCCCAGATGCGGCCTGCGGGGTCGAGGAAGTTCCGTTGACCGCGCCGCTGACGAATCACCTGCTCCGACCCGAAGCGTTTCAGGTCTTCCGCCAGCCGCTTCATTTTCTGATGGCCAGGCTTCAACTGCAGGAACCGCTTCACCAGCCATTTCAGTTCGTCATCGGTTCCGGTGCGGAAAACGAGTTCGATGTCTTTGAAGAGCTGATCGACTTCATCGGCCTGCTCCTGGGCCTCCTGCAGTGCGGCACTGAACTCGCTGGTGCGGACGCCGACCGGCACCAGCGCCAGCATGGTGGCCGCCTCGCGGTAGTCGTGCTTCGCGATCAGTTCACGGCCGAGCTTGAGCTGCGCCGGCAGTTCCTTCTTCCAGCGTTCGATCTGCTCGCGAACTTCAACCCGTTTCTGACGGGCCCAGTCGGCCAGCGGTCCGGAGAGCTTGCTGCCAGGGTTTTCGAGCGTTTCGAGCGCGGAGACCAGTTCCCCCCACGACAGCAGTTTCTCCACCTGCTTGCGGAAGGCGCTATTTTCGGGCGCGTGTTCCGCTGGCGGAGACTGTTCAACGCCCCGGGCTGGTTCAGCGGCCGGCGGCGCAGACGCAGGCTCGGCGACTGGCCCCTTTTTCACCAACTGGGCCACATGCTCGGCCACTTCCTTCATGGAGCGAAACCGATCGTCCGGCGTTTTGCCCATCAGCTTCAGGCAGAACGTCTCCGTCCGCGGGTCGAGATCGCTCCGCAGCGTCCGGGGGGACGGCGGCGCGCCGTTCACGATCTGATGGGCCACGGCGGAAACCGTCCCCCGAAACGGCAGTTCGCCGGTGAGCAGTTCGTACAGCAGAACGCCGAGCGCGAACTGGTCGGAGGCTGGCGTCAGCTCGCGGGAGGGCCCTTCCAGCTGCTCGGGCGACATATACGCCGGCGATCCGAGCACGGCCCCGCTGTGCGTAATGCGCGAGACGTCCTCCGACCGCAGCGCCAGCCCGAAATCCATCACGACCGGCTCGCCGCGGACATCGATCATCACGTTGGCGGGTTTCAGGTCGCGGTGAATGATGCCGGCCGAGTGGGCTTCCTGCAGGGCGATGGCCAGTTTTCGCACCAGCAGCAGCGACGCCCGCTCTTTCTGCGGCCCGCTGGCCTTGATCAGTTCCGCCAGCGACCGCCCCTCGATGTAGGCCATCGAGATGTAATGCACCCCCTGAATCTCGCCGACATCATACACCGGGCAGAGGTAGGGATTGCGGAGCGTGGCCGCCAGCCGGGCTTCGCGGTAGAAGCGTTCGAGCACTTCGTCCGAGTCGTCCCCTTTGAAGTTGGGGACCTTGAGGGCGACCTGCCGGGAAAGCTGGGTATCGCGGGCGAGATAGACGGCCCCCATTGCCCCGCGGCCGAGGAGACGCTCGACGCGGTAGCGTCCAAAGCTCTCGGGGAGGGTTCCGCCGCCGGCCTGAGGGAGCGGGCTGCCGGTCGCTCCAATCGAGTTCCGAAGCGCAGCGTTTTCCCGCTCCGGATGAGTCGTACTCATGAACGTGGCCCCTCGTTCCGCCGGCAGTCTGCAATCAGCGCGGAGACGAACATACCGCGGAATGCCCCAGAAAGGGAAACCCGCAGGCGCCCGAAACGGAGCCCGTTCCGTCGGCGCCGTGCCGGGAGTGTCGACGGGCTGCGCTAACCTGTCAAAAGATGTGCCGTTTCGTTAACGTGGCCGGACTCACCGTACATTCGCCTCCTTCTCCGGCCACGACCGGAGTTCCATATAACTGAAATCCTGATCGGCGTTTACGGCGGAATCGAGGCGTCCGCCCCGGGCTCAGCATGCCCACGACTCGCTGTGCGGGATTCCGCGAGGACCACTCATGAGCGTCGATCCCTATGCCCTGTGCCCCTGCGGCAGCGGCAAGAAGGTGAAGTTCTGCTGTCAGGCCATTCTCCCGGAGATGGAGAAGGTTGAACGGCTGCTCGAAAACAACCAGCCCCGCATGGCACTGCAGACGCTGGAAAAGCTGACGCCCGAACACGGCGGCAACGCGTGGGTCGCCACGGCCCAGGGCTGGGCCCTGCTGGCCGACCACAAACACGCCGACGCCAAGGCCGCGCTCGCCCAGTTCCTTCGCAAGAACCCCGACCATCCCTCGGCCAACGCCCTGCACGCCCTCGCTGCCTTCCAGGCCGATGGGTTCCCTGCTTCCAAGAAAGCCATTCACCGGGCCTTCCGCCGCAGTTTCAAGGCGGAGCCCTCCATCGTCGCGGGACTCGCGGCCTCGATGGCGGAAGTTTACCTGTCGATCGGACAGGTGCTCGCCTCGCGCCAGCACTTCGCCCTCGCCCTGCGCTACGGCGATGAAGACGACCGCCGCCAGGCGTTCCAGGCGATGGTCGAAATCGATGGCGACACCTCCATCGCGTACCCCCTCCGCGGGGTCCACAACACGCCCAATTTCACCGGCGCCGACGCCACTCAGGAGGCCGTCCAGAAGGCCCATCGGCTGTCGGCCGTCGGCTGCTGGGAAGAAGCCGCCGAGGCCCTGGAGCCTGTCGTCCAACAACAGGCTGATTCGTCGGACGCCTGGCAGACGCTGGGCCTGTTCCGCGCCTGGGACGGCAATCCGGCCGCGTCCGAAGCCCTCCACAAGGCCGCCCAGCTGTCGACCAACTTTGAAACCGCGGTCGAATGCGAAACGCTGGCCCAGTTGCTCGAACCGCTGGCGGATGACGACCACATTCCGGTGCGGGCCGTGTCGTACCCGGTGGAGTCGGTCTCGCGGCTGCTGACGAAGCTCGATGACCAGAAAAAACTGGTTCGCATGCCGGAAGCGGCGATCGCCAACGCCGGCCTTTCGGAAGTGCTCGCCGCCCAGTTCGACATTCTCGACCGCGAGGCGATCGAATCGGCCGACTCGGTGGAACTCGACGCCGTGCCGCGCGTGATCGGCCGGGCGATGATCATGAACAAGAACCCGCAGGGGGGGGACGAGGCGACCGCGATTGCCGTTGTTTCGGGCCTCGAAGGGGACGAGTTCGGAATCGCCCGCAAAGTGTTTGAAGAAGCCTCGGGCGAATCGCTGGGCGCGGCGCGGGAAGATTCGGAAGAAGAACGGAAGTCGTCGCAGTTCACATCAAAGGAACGGCTGCCGCTGGAAACGCAGTTCTCGCTGCCGTTCACGGCGTCGGCCTCCGCCCGCGACCGCATCGGCAAAGCCTGGCACGAGCGAACCGTCAACGAACTGTGGCCAACGACTCCGCAGAAAGCGCTCGGCGGCAAGTCGCCGCGGGAGGCGAAGGGGGTCGAGGAACTGCGGGTTCCGCTGGCCGCGGCCATCAATGTGCTGGATGCATTCTGCGACAGCCGGTCACGGACGGTTTCAGTGAACGACCTGCGCCAGCAGTACGACCTGCCGGCGATGGAAGCGATGGACCTGCCGGCCGATGCGAACGTCAACCTGCTGTCGCTGATGCAACTGCGGCGGGTGAATCTGAAGTCGCTGTCGGACGACCAGTTCAAGCCGCTGCTGCGGCGGGTGCTGCTGTCGCGCCACAACCTGCATGCTTACGAAACGCTCCGCGAGTACATCGAAAACCGCGGCCATTTAGCCGAGGAGATGCCGCAGGAACGCGAGCAGGCGCTGGAAGCGCTCGTCGACATCTGCCGCAAGACGCTGCGCCGCGATGAGGCCCTGAAGTGGGTGCAGCATGGGCAGTCGATGGCGAAGACATCGGCCAAGCCGTTCAACAGTCTTGTCGCCTGGAAGATGAAGGAACTGGTCGTTCGCATGGAAGACCGGGACGACCCGGAACTCAAGAAACTGTTTGACGACATGTGGACCAACATGGGTCCGAAGTTGCCGGCCATTCGCGACGCTCTGCGTCAACTGGGCGCCGCGGCCGGTCTGGAACCGCCGGGAGCGGGCGTCGTCATCGCCGAAACGACGATGGGCGCCGGCGGTGCGGGTTTGGCACTCGAACCGGCCGGCGCGGCCGACAGCTCCAAGAAGCTGTGGCTGCCAGGTCAGGATTGAGTAGGGCCGGCTGTGCCGGCCGAGCATGAAGTGATCGGCGCCAGTCCATCGCGGCCGGTGGAACCGGCCCTACGCGCGCCGTTCGATGGGGGTCGCCATCAATTGCGCTGCGGCGGAGTGGCCCAGCGTCTGCGTTTTCCGTCCGCCGGTGCGCAGCGTAATTGTCCCACCGATCGGCGAGTTTTCGACGACCTCCAGTTCGACTCCCAGCGTCAGCCCCGCCCCTGCCAGGTGCCGCAGGAAATCGGGGCTTTGCGTCAGCACGCGCGACAGCCGCACGCGAGCGCCGGCTTCGCAGTCGGACAGCGGCAGCGCGTTGTCGGCATCGCCCCGCATGGTGCCGTCGGCCTGCGGGATGGGGGCGCCGTGCGGGTCGTAGTCGGGCCGGCCGAGGAACTCGTCGATCCGCTCGACAAGCCCATCGCTGACGGCATGCTCCATGTGTTCGGCTTCGTCGTGAACTTCGTCCCACGACAGCCCGAGCGTCTTGGCGAGAAACAGCTCGATCAGCCGATGCCGGCGCAGCATGCGCAGCGCCAGCGTCTTGCCCGACTTCGTGAGCTTCACCCCTTCATAGGGCTTGTACTGGGCAAGGTCCGATTCGGCGAGCGTCTTCAGCATGCTCGTGACGGTGCCCGGGGACACGCCCAGGGCCCCGGCCACTTCACCGGTGGAGACGTTCTCCTGCCCGGTGCGGATGGCGATCTGCAGGATCGCCTTGCAGTAATTCTCGACGGTCAGGCTGTGCATGCAGAAAACGTCCGCGTCGCGAGTGCTGGTCGCGTGAAATTCAGATTCGAGACAGTCATCCTAGCAGCGCCGTCCCCCTCGACCTCTCCAGAAGCAGTGAAATCGACCATGGCCAAGAAAAGCTCGAAGAAGCAGTCGCCCCAGTCGAAAGAGGAGATTGCGGCCGGCATATTCGCGCTGACCCGTCAGTTCGAGTCGATGCCAGACGCCGAGCGCGAGAACTTCATGGCCGAAATGGAAGCGGCGATGGAGTCGCGGCTTCGCCAGCGCGACATTCTGACTGAATACGAACTCGATGCCCACGGAGGCCGGGCCGCGGTGACGCGAGATTTCATCGACCAGGGCCCTGGCCGGGGGCTGGACGTTGTTTACATCGAGAACGGCCTGATGGAGATCGCCGTTCTGCCGGGCCGGGGGATGGGCATCTGGAACGCCAGGCACCCGGACATCGACGGGACGATCGGCTGGAACTCGCCGGTTCGGCAGCCAGTGCATCCGGCGCTGGTGAACCTCGAATCGCGCAACGGACTTGGCTGGCTGGAAGGTTTCAACGAACTCGTCTGCCGCTGCGGGCTGGCGTCGAACGGGCCGCCGGGAACTGATCCGGATGCGAAATCACCGATCGAATCGGCCCTGACGCTGCACGGCCGGATCGCCAACCTGCCCGCGGTCGATGTTGAGCCTGTCGCCAGTTACGGCCTGAAACCGAAGAGCCGCAAAGCCCAGGTCCCTGAGGGCATTGGCGTGGAAGGGACCGTTCACGAGTGCCTGCTGTTTGGCCCGCAGTTGCGGATGAGTTCGCGCATCAGTTCGCCCATTCTGTCCGGCGACATCGTGATTGAAGACACCGTGGAGAACACGGGTTCGACGGCGACCGAATTGCAACTGCTGTATCACATCAACGTCGGCCGGCCGTTTCTGGAGGCCGGTTCCACTCTGCACGTGCCGGCGGCGACGATCGTTCCACGTGATCCACGCGCGGCCGAGGGAATCGACACCTGGTCGACCTACCTGGGGCCTACACCGGGTTACACCGAGGAAGGTTTTTACTTCGAACCGAAGGCCGATTCGGAAGGTTATTCGGTGGCGCTCCTGTCGAACGCAGCGGGCGACCAGGGATTCGCCGTGCGGTTCGCCGTCGACAATCTTCCGCGGTTCATCCAGTGGAAGTGCACACAGCCAGAGGCGGATGGATACGTGACGGGTCTGGAGCCGGCCACGAACTACCCGAACTTCAAGGCGTACGAACGCCAGCAGGGGCGAGTGGTCACATTGAATCCAGGCGAGTCGTACTCGACGCTGGTCGTGCTGAGCGTGCTGACCACGAAGGCCGAGGTGGAAGGAGTCAGGCAGGAGATCGCCGCGATTCAGGGGGACCAGCCGCCGGTGATTCATCGCACGCCGCAGCCGGGGTGGTCGCCAGCGGGGGAGGGGAAGTGATATCGGGGGCGTCCTGTGCGCGAATGCGGCCCGCAAGCGGGCCGGCTAAATGGGTTCTGTTATGGGGGCTGACAATGGTTCTGGCGTATCACATTGTTTTTGGGTGTTATGGGTTCTGGTTGCCGAATGATCCGCGGGGGTCGTGGTCGACGTATGTCGGCTCGCGGGCGTTGCGGTACTTCGGACCTGCAACAAAGACAACCACCCGACAGTCGGTCGCCCATGCCCGACATGACGTTGCTCACCGGCGCATTGCCAAGGAAGCGCTGAAGCACCCACCGGTTCGATTGACGGGCCAGCAGGCGGTGCTCGCCGCTACGGGCTTTGGCGAGGCAGTTGAGTCTGCAGGTTATGGTATCGTCGCGTGCGCCATCATGCCGGACCATGTTCACCTCGTCGTGACTCGACACGAGCGGCACGTCAGGCGCATCGCGGGGCACTTCAAGTCGATGGCGACACGCCAGTTGCGCGCGGCGAAGTGGTTTGTTGATTTGCCGGTGTGGGCCGATGGGAGCTGGGCGGTGTTTCTCGATTCTGTCGACGACATCGAGCGGGCGATTCGGTATGTCGTCAACAATCCGGGGCGCGAGGGATTCAAACGGCAGCGGTGGTCGTTTGTTCGTTCGTTTTCAGCGGGCGGATGATGCGTTGGGGAGCGGCAGGTCACGCGGACGGCCCGCAAGCGGGCCGGCTCAATGGGGCGTCGCTAATATGGGTCCTATTTAGCCGGGTCGCTTGCGACCCGCCGCGAGCAATGTGATGTCCTGGTTCAAGAAACGCCTCAAGGCCACTGCGAAACGGCTGATCATCAAACATCACCGCCGCGCCGGCCGCGTGATGTTCAGCGACACCACGCTGCGCGATGGCGAGCAGATGCCGGGGGCGACGCTGGAGCCTGAGGACAAGGTTCGTATCGCGATCGCGCTCGAAGAACTCGGCGTGCATTCCATCGATGCCGGGTTTCCCGCCTCGTCACCAGCCGATGTCGAAGCGATCCGGCTCATCAATGCGGCCGTTTCCAAGCCGGTGCTGACGTGTCTGGCGCGCACGCTGAGGTCCGACATTGATGCGGCCGACATGGCGCTCGCTGGCCGCACCACGCGCAAGCGGGGCGTCAGCCTGTTCTGCGGCGTCAGCCCGATTCACCGGCAGCACAAGCATCAGAAGTCGCAGAGCGAAATGCTCTCGATGATCACCGAGGCGATTCAGTACGCAGCCACGAAGTTCGATGTCATCGCCTTCGGCCCGGAGGATGGCAGCCGGACTGAGATGGATTTCCTCTGCCAGTGCTACAGGGAAGCGATTGACGCCGGGGCGTCGACCATCGGGTTTGCGGACACCGTCGGCATTCTCACCCCTGACAAGACGTACGACATGCTGCGGCGCATTCAGGATGGCGTGCCGAACATCGACCGGGCTCTGCTGGCGATTCATTTTCATAACGACCTCGGACTCGGCGTGGCGAACAACCTGTCTGGCATTCAGGCGGGTGCGCATGTCGTTCAGTGCACGATTAATGGCATTGGGGAGCGGGCCGGGAACACGGCGCTTGAGGAGGTTGCCCTGGCGATGGCGCTGCATCCGGATGAATTCGGCGCGCCGGACACGCTTGACCTCACGAAGCTCGGGCCGCTGTGCAGGCTGGTCTCCGAGTTGACGGGCGTGCCGATTCCAGTGAACAAACCGCTTGCGGGGGCGAATGTGTTCGCGACGGAAGCGGGGGTCCATCAGGACGGACTGCTGAAGAATCCAGACACCTACCTGCCGTATCGTCCGGAACTGATCGGCGGGGATCCGATCCGCCTCGTTCTGGGGCGGCACAGCGGACGGCGGGCCGTTGCGAGCCGGTTGGCGGACCTGGGGGTCGCCGTCACGGATGAACAGGCCGTCCGAGTGCTGGAGGGGATCAAACGGCTGCCGAAGGGGACGCCCGTTTCAGACGCCCTGCTCCTCGACCTGGCCCGCACCGCCACCATTTAGCCGGTCTGCTTGCAGACCGCGCCGGTGCTTGAAGGCCGTGCACGGTCCTCAACAGGGCCGGCGAAATCTATTGCGCGATTTGAAGTGCTGCAGAGTGGAATTGGCGGCCTCACCGGCAAAATCCGCCCGAAATGGTTGCGGGGCGAGGGGCGTTTCGGCCGATGCCAACGACAGCCTGGTTTCCGCGCGACGGATCGCCGTTCCCTTCCCCTCCGGAGCGTCCGATGGCCGTTGTCGCTGGTCTCGATATTGTGGAAGAACTGCGTCTCCGCCGCTGGGCCCGCGAGAACTACGCGGCCGTTGACGAGCGTTCGGTCGACTGGCACCCGGTCATTCACGAAGAAATGGACCGCCGCGACGCCGAAGTCGCCCGGATGGTCGCCCCGCCGATCATCGCCCCGAAGTTCTTCCAGAACCGCCGGCTGGACGGCGTTTACGGACCGCACGAGATCCATCCGCACTACTCGGCGGAAGCCATGGCGCCCGTCGAAATGCACTACACCTGACGGACGCCGGCCGACGCCGGGGGCTTGCCTCGAGCCGCAAAACTCCCCTCGACCATGTTTTTCGGTCGTCGTAGACTCCGCGGCCGAGCGGGACGTGCACTGCAGCGTTTCGGGGCCCTTCGACCCCACCGGACACGGTGAGCAGGTCGGGTCCCGGACCGTGGTCCGGACGTGTTGACTGGCGGTTCCGCCCGGCGAATCGGGTGGAGCATCAGTGGACATGATCGCCGACGCCAGAAATGTGATCCGCTTCGACGCGACCGAGGCCGCAGGACCGCGGCGCTCGCTGGAACGGGTGCTTGAGAGCATCGCGTCCGGGACGGGGCGGTTTCATTTCGCGCTGCTGCGCGACGCGCCGCTGGATGCCGCCCTGCTCGATGCTGGCGACGCCGATCTGCTGGGAACCCGGTCCTCCATCATGGAACTGCTGCGGCATCTGCTGTCGCATGCCGTCGCGGGCGACATTCATTTCCGGGTCACGGCCAGCAAGCCCGAGAAGCTGCAGCTCACGGTGTACTCCACCGACCTGCAGCACCAGGCGACCTACGACCTGTGGATCGACCTGCCGCAACTGGGCGGCGGAACGGCCCGGCTGCGCTACGACGACGTGGCCCCCGCGTTGCGCCAGGAGCGCGGCATCGATGCGCTCCCCGATTGCCTGGCAGGCGCCGTTTATCTGCAGCACCTGCTCGTGAAACGCAAGCCGCTGAACGCCCCGCATACAGTCGCGCGCATCGCACGGCTCGCCGCCCACCAGTGCAGCGACGCCGCGTGCGGAGTCGCCGGCTGGTTTCGCGACATTGAGCGGTCAGGCCGAATCGGCGCCGGGGCCCCGCCGGAGGCCGACCGGCAGGTCGAGCGACTTCTGAACATTCGTCTCGGCGACGACGCGCACCGGGTTTCGCAGCGGTGGCGTCCGCGGCGGCGCATGGAGTCGAGCGACGCCGTCTGCATTCTGGGAGTCGATGGCGTCGGCAAATCGACGCTGATCGAAACATTGGTGCATGAAGGGCAGGCCGCCAGCGACGCCCTGGTCGGGAAAAAACTGTACCGGCGCTCACTGCTGTACCGGCTGGCGACACGCGGCCGGCGACGTGCCGACCCTTCGGCCCGGGAGTCGATCGACGAGCGGCTGGCGCCGGTGTTGTACCTGCGAGCGGTGTCGGCATTTCGCAAAACACTCGCGTGGCGACGGCTGCTGCGGGCCGGAACCGTGCTGGTCGATCGATGTCCCCTCGACTTTCTTTATGTTGGTCGCAAGACTGATGAAGGAAAATTTCATGTGGCAACCGATCGCCTGGAATCGCTGGCTCCTTCCACGCCGACAATTCAGCTGGTCGCTCCGCATTCCGTGACGTCCGCCCGCAAGCCGGAACTGACGCCCTCCGGACATGCCGCCTATGACGACGCCCTGCTGATGCGAATCGCCGGGCAATCGCCATGCGATCACCTGGTGTTCCACAACGGAACGTCTGTCGGGCAGAGCGCCGCGGAATTGACCACATACCTGACCGATGTGTTGCGGACGCGCGGCCGACGCCGTGCGGCGTAGTCGAATCGTCCCCTCCCATAGTCTCCGAATGAGCCCTGCCCCGAGTCGTCTGCTGCGTCAATGGAAGGCAAGATTCGGCATTCGCCGCCGGCATCGCGAGTTGACGGCCGAGTTGCGGGGACTCTTTCCGCAGCTGGAATCGCTGGCCCCTTCGGCCCACTGCGGCGGATTCGATTCGATCTTCTATCTGCAGGATTTCGCCGGCCAGCGGTTCGGGGCACTGCGGCTGAACAACCCGCACCTGCGTCAGAACGCCGTTCACACCGATCTTCCCCGCCAGTCGCCGAGTCCCGCCGAGCGGATCAACCGCGAATGGGACGCCTACACGGCGCTCGCCCCCTATTGGCTGTCGCCCCGCCCGCTGTGGCGTTCGGCCGATGCACTCGCGTGCTCGTATTCGCCGCATCCCACGCTGCGGTCGGTGATTGAGCAGCGATTCAGCAATCTCGATGTCGTTTTGACGTCCGTCTTCAACACCGTAGGCCAGATGCACGAAGTGAATGTCGTGCATCTCGACCTTTCGCCCGGAAACGTGCTCGTCAGCCCGCACACTCTGGAAACCGCGCTGATCGACTTCGAGTACCAGCCGCTCGATGGCCGCTCATTCGAAGAGAACTGCGAGTTCGACTGGCGGCATCTGGTCCGGATGATCCGGAAGCGGGCGACAATTATCGGGCAGGGCCTGGAGATCGAGCCGGCCATCCGTGCAGCGATCGAAGCGACCCGCTACCGTCAGCAGATCCAGCAGGCGATCGGCGGCGAAGCGACGCCGGCCACCGCCTGAAGTCTCCCTTCCTGCCCAGGCAGCCATGAAGCTTGAACACGTTGCGATCAATGTCGCCGATCCGCTGGCATTGTCGCGGTGGTATGTCGAACACCTGAAGCTCACCGTGGCGCGGCGCTCGATGGAGCCGCCGTATGGCCATTTTCTCGCCGACGACGGCGGCCGGGTCATGCTCGAAATCTACGGCAACACCGAGGCGCCGATGCTCGATCTGCCCGGCATTGCTCCGCCCGCGCTTCATTTTGCGTTTCTCTCCAGCGACATTCCGGCGGACATCAAGCGCCTCGTCGCCGCCGGGGCCACGCATGTTTCCGGTCCGGAAACCGTCGCGCATGGAGACCAGGTCGCCATGCTGCGCGACCCCTGGGGCCTGTGCGTCCAACTGGTGCAGCGCGCCCAGCCACTGCTGAAGCTCTGACTCCGGAAATCCTGAACCGACGCAGCTCGATTCGGACTCAATCTGATTCCGAAACAGCAAGCCACGAACGAAGCCAGGCCCGGCCGCATCTGCAACCGGGCCTGAATGTGCATCGCGCTTGAATCAGTTCTGGATGGACTCGAAAGTCCGTGAAGGCTCGGCGATCTTGCGGTAGCCCAGGTCGCGGACCACTTCGAGAACTTCGCTCCAGGTCGGAAACGGGCGACCGCTGCGACGTTTGTAGTCGTCCATCGCCCGCATGAACTCGACTTCGTCGGGCTGGTAATCGCGCTCGCAGGTGGTCGGGTCGATCTGCCGGCGGCGCTCCACCTTGCGGCGTTCGCTGACCCGCCGCTCCTCCCCCTTGAAGTTTTCCGCAGGGGCGACGCGGCGGTCTTTGGTGTAGCGACGGGTGCCGCCGCGACGGCTGGGCGGGGCAAGCATCATGTCGATGGACTCACGCATAGGAAACAGACTTTCGGGAGCGGAGGGAATCACTCGGAGAATGTGCGCACGCGGATCCATCCTGTCTTACCAGGCCGACAACTCGGGTTTCCCGCACCACACCCGGGAGGGAGGTGAAGAAGGCCGCAATCGTCCACACTGCGCTGGCCGCACGTCATCTTGTCGCGGAAGTCTGCACCGGATTTGACGACCAGGGCGAAACGGCATCATGGAAAACGATGAAAAGCGGGGAAGGCGCCGGGGACCTGTCGCGGCACGACGGTTGTAACGATTGCTCCGGCAACTTTGAGGCAGGTTGCTGCAGCGCCTGCTAAACAGGGGCGCAAAACGATCAAAAAGCCCGCACCAGGAACTCCCGGCGCGGGCTTTCGACTCTCGAATTGTCAGTCCTCGCTGGTTACCAGCCGTAGGGCCCCGGACCGTACATGAATGGCCGGCGCTCGATCCGGAAGGTGGGCTGCAGGTCGCTTTCCATGTCCCGCAGGTTCGACGACAGGCGGTCGAGCATCCGCTGCACCGAGTCGACGTGGAAACGGCCGGGGTGGTGCGTCGGCGGGTAGGAGATGTAACCGGTCGGTGTGATGATGCGGTGTCCCGGCGAGGCCTGCAGGTAGTCGCTGCGGGCAATCCGGCGATCGAGGTTCCGGGCCCGGAACTGGGCCTGCTCGACCATCGAACGCAATGTCGACTTCGACCGGCCGCTGTGCACGGCGTTGTGAATCGCGTGCATCGCATCGACAAGGTCATCCGCCTCCCGCATGAGTTCGCGGTAATCGCGAGACAGCGAAAACCGGCTGCGGACTTCAGATCGAATCGAACGGGCCTGGTTCACGCCCTCGGCAGCATGACGATCGAGATGTCGATCGAAGTATGGCGCCGCCTGGGCTGCCGGGACGGATGCGAACAGGATGACCACCGCTGCGGGCAGAAGTGTCTTCATGGTTTTGACCTCCAAAGCACGACCGCAACCTGTGATTTGTGGTTCAGGCTGGGATCTGAAGGCCGCTCGGGAGTCCGTCGCGACGACGTGTGCGACGTTACAGTCAGTGACTCTCGAATCAGCCGTGCTCAGAACAGTTCGCAGAAAAAGCAGCGGGTATGCCCGACACCGGCGGATTTTGCCGAAGTTCCACAAACCTATTTGGGAAAAGGCTTTTCGCCCAGGCCCCTGTTCTGCGAAGACGAATCCGATAGCGATTTCCTCGCGACAGTCGTCATCAAAACGATGACTCCCTGAAACTCAATGTGGTGCGAGTTCGGACCAGCGATCAGCTGCGACCGCCGCTTTTCATCAGCAGCCAGCCAAAGACGGCGACCGCAATCAGAATGATTCCGTATTGCGAGGGGGTCATGTTGGCCCAGGCGCTGGCAGCATATTGCGAATAGAACTTCGCATAGCGACCGACGGCGGAGGCCAGAATGAGAGACATGACGACGCACCCCTGCTGGACCGGCGAAATCGCAGGGCATCTGCGGCATCCGGCGCGGTCACGGCAACTCTAGGTTGCGAATTCGCAACGCGCCGCCGAATTTTTCCGGCCCTGGATCAACTCCCGGACGACCAGGCGTCGCTGACCGCGAACAGCGACGCCAGGGGAAGTTCAAACCCCGGCAGCAGCGGCGTCGAATAGACTGCGTTGGCACGGACGATCACCGGCTGTTGCATTCCACGGCAGACGGTCAGCGTGCGGCGGAACCGGTCGACAATCCAGTATTCCTGAACGCCCAGGGCGGCATACTCGTCGCGCTTGTCTTCGTAGTCACGCCGCCGGTCGCGGGACGTTCCCGACACAAACTCGACGACGATCGAGGGAGCATCGCGACCGGGATCCGGCTGCCGGCCGAGCCCCGCCCAGATGACGCGATCGGCCCGCCGGATGCCGGCTGAAGTGCGGAGTTCCTGCTCCGGCAAAGTCAGGTCGAGCGTCGCGTTGAGTCGACTACGATAGCTTCGCAGGAGAAAGCCAAGTTCGTCATTGGGATCACGTTCAGCGGCTCCCGGAGAAGGCGACACGATCAGCACTCCGTGAATCAATTCGAAGCGATAGCCCGGGTCGCCCTCCTCGACCGCACTGAACTCTTCCACCGTCATCTGCATGCCGTTCATATCGGCAGACAGGCGCGAGATGGTTGTCGGCTCGATGTCGAGGACCGACTCGACCTCATCCAGCACGCTGATCATGGGCAGGAGCCTTTCTGAAAACGCTCCCCCATTTTGCCGGGCGAAACGATGCGGCGACAACCCCGGTTGCCTGCCGGCGGGGCGCCAGCACCCCGGCTAAATCGTCAGTTTTCGGTCGCGTCCCACGGCTGGCCAGACATCGACCAGTTCGCCCCCGGCGATGACGTAGGCCTCTTTGTGCAGCGCGGAACAGGGGCAGACGTGCCGCGGGATGCCCAGCAGCCAGTCGCCCGGCTTGAACTGGTCCGCGTTCGGAGCTTCGATGACCAGATGCTCTTCGTTATGCAGCACCTGCACCCCCTCGGACAGCGAGGGAAAGACGACGCGCTGACCCATCGGGGGATCGGCGGCGACCGATTTCGTCCCCAGGTCGAGAGTCACGCGGTCCCCCAGCGGCCGGCTGACGACCCGGGTGAACAACAGCGCCGCCGGCTTGAAGATGGCCAGGTCGGGGAATTTCTCGCCATAGTTGGCGTCGTGAAAAATGCAGGTTCCCGGGCTCAGTTCGATCGCGGGGTCGTCGATGGTGGCATAAACGGGAAAACTCGGCGTGCCTCCGCAGATCATCTTCGGAACCGGATGCCCCGCGCGTTCCAGCCGGTCCCGCAGGGCCTGGATCGGGCGGAAGACCTCCAGCAGGCCCACGAGACGTTCCTGTGGATCCGCCTGGTGAAAATGGCCGTCGTAAATGTGAAATCCGGCGGCTGTCACCTGCGGGGTGGCGGCGATGGCGCGGTAAAACTCGAACGCCTCGTCACCGGCGATCAGGCCGGTGCGGTTCCGGCCCGGATTCAGATCGAGGTAAACGTCAATCGACTGCCCCGCCTGTCCGAGCGCGTCGCTGAGCTGCGTGAGCGGCCCCGGGTGGTCCGCCGTCACGCCGAGCCGGAGGCCCGGGTATTTGTTCTTCAGCGCGATGACGCGGGGGATGTTCGGGCCGACCGGGTTGTAGGCCAGCACGACATCGCGAACGCCGCAATCGGCGAGCATTTCGACTTCCGCGATCGTGGCCGCCTTGTGCCGGGTGATTCCGGCCGCCAACAGCAACCGGATCACTGCGGGCATTTTGTGCGTTTTGCAGTGGGGCCTCAGGCGGTCGGGCGTTCCCGCCACGCGGAGCATCGTCGCGAGGTTCCGTTCGACGAGCGACCGGAAAACGACGAGCGAGGGGGAGAGGAGGTCGTCGGGCCGCTGGATGAAATAATCGTCGGACATGACATTCGCAGAGGGGTCGGGCACTCACTGTCGGGCGGTCCGTACTCTACAATGCGGACGGATGATTTCCTCCTGCGGGTTGGACAGTTGCGCGGCTTCACACACAAAACTCGCAGAATGAAAGGCCGCGGTTTCAGGCGCTGATGTTCAGCTGGGTTTCCTCACACTTCCTGAATCCATCGCTCTTCTGGCCCGCCGTCGGCCTGATGGCGGTCCCCATTCTCATTCACCTGATCAATCGCCTGCGCTACAAGCGCGTGCGATTCGCGGCGATGGAGTTCCTGCTGCAAAGCCAGCAGCGAAACCGGCGACGGGTGCTGCTCGAACACCTGCTGCTTCTCGCCGCCCGCGTGCTGGCGGTTGGATTCATCGGGCTGCTGATCGCGCGGTTCGTCGCCGATCCCCGGCAGATCTCGATGTTTCAGGGAACCAAAACTCACCATGTGTTGCTGCTGGACGACAGCGGATCGATGCGCGACCGCCTGGGCGATGGCGATGCCTTCACGGCTGCCCGCGACGTCATTCGCCGCCTCGCGGCTGAAGGCGCCCAGCGGCCGGAAACCCAGAAACTGACCGTGCTGCGGATGTCGAATCCGAACGAAACCCTCAGCGGGCTGAGCGAACGCGATGTCGACGATGCCCTGGTCGCCGAACTGGCCGCCCGGCTGGACGATCTCGAATGCACCTACGGTTCGGTCGATGTCGCCGCAGCGCTCGAAGCCGTCAAAACGCGATTGGATGGCGACGCGGGTTCGGTGAAACACCTGCATGTGCTCAGCGACTTCCGACGCACCGACTGGTTCGACAACAAGACCGCCGCGGCCGGAATCCGGGCGCTGGAAGACAGCGACATCGACGTCAACCTCGTCCGTCTGGTCCCCACATCGAACTCCAACCTGGCGGTGACCGACCTCAGCGGCGACTCGGCGACCGCCGCCGCCGGCGTGCCGATCCTGCTGACGGCCTCGATTCAGAACCTTGGAAGCACGGCAGCGCAGAATGTCCGCCTGGCCGTGCAGGTCGATGGCCGCCCGCTGCCCGGCAACTACATGCTCGAGCGGATTGAAGCCGGAGAAACCGCCCGCCGCGTCATTCCCGTCCTGTTTGAGCAGGCGGGAACGCATCGGGTTTCCGTTTCGCTGGAATCGGACGCCCTCGAGGCCGACAACTCCCGGCGCGTCGCGATTGTCGTCGCCAATGACAACCCGATCCTGGTGATCGTCGGCACGCCGCTGCAGGATGATGGCAACTACATTCGCGACGCCCTGGCCGCCGACAGATCGGTCACCGGGTACAACGTCACTGTCGAATCTCCGGAATACCTCCGCCGGCACCCGCTGGACGCCTACCAGGCAATCTACCTCGTCAACGTGCCCGAGCTGCCGGAAGACGCCGTCGACGTGCTGGAGAAATACGTTGCCGCCGGCGGCGGTCTGGCGTGGTTTCTGGGCGACCTCGTGCGGCCCGGCTTCTACAACGAACGTCTGTATCGATCGGGCGACGGGCTGTTTCCCGTGCAACTCGCGGCGGCGCCGGCCCGACTTCAGCGCGATGAATTCACCTCGCAGCCCGACATCGTCGCGGGAGACAACGACCTGTTCCGGATTCTGTCGGGCGCGGACAACCCGTTTATCGACCAGGTGTTTGTGAACGTCTACTTCCCGGTCGATCGCGATGTGCTCGCCAGCGATCGCGTGAAGGCGGACGGACCGGCGGTGCTCGCCGAACTGCGAAACCGCGACCCGCTGATGCTGGAAAGTCGGTTTGGAAAAGGACGGGTCGTCACCTGCCTGACCGCTGCGGGCCCCGTGCTGTCGCCCGAGAACGTCGCGTGGACGAACTGGGCCAACGGACCGGGCGCTCCCAGCTACGCCGTCATGAATCTCGAACTCGCCCGGTTCATCGCCCGCCGCGACCGGGCCGCTCCGACCCGGCTCGTCGGCGAACCGATTGTCATCCCGATCGACCGCACCCGCTTTCGCGAAGATGTCGAGATCGTCGGACCGGACGATCAGGTCGCGCAGGTCTCGGCCATCGATCCACAGGCCGCAGCTCCCGGCGAGCCCGCCGCCGACGCCGCCGACACAATCACCATGCCGGTGGCCATGTACCGCGAAACCCAGCAGCCCGGTTTTTACCTGGTGACGAAGTTTTCGCAGGCCCAGCAGCCGGAACAGCAGGTGCTCGCCTACAACGTGCCGGACACCGAGAGCAACCTGCAACTGGCAGACGACGCCGACATACTTCGCGAGCTTGGCGACGGCGTGACCATCACGATCCAGCCGGCCGGCAGCGCGGAGTGGATCCGGTCGGAATCTCCCGGCCGCGAACTGCGCTGGATTCTGCTGCTGGCGCTCGCGGCGCTGCTGTCGATTGAGCAGATTCTGGGGTATCGGCTGAGCTACCATTCGACAGACGACACGACGCCGCGCTCGAAGATATTCCGTCGTCGCAAAACGGCAACGACTGGTGCAAAGCGGCCGGCGAAAGCGGGGGTGGGCGCATGATGCACCTCCTTGGACAGGCCTCGCCGGCCACATCGACGTCTCTGGAAATCGACTGGCCCTATTCGTGGGGCGAATGGCTGCTGTGTCTCGCTTTCCTGGTGATCGCCGGGGTCGGAGTGTGGCTCTATCGAAAAGATGCCCGACACCTGCCCCGGGGCTGGCCGATGGTCTTGGCAGGCCTGCGGGTCGCGGCCCTGGCGGGGCTGGCCGCCATCCTGCTGAATCCGCACACCCGCACGCAGACGACCGGTTTCCGACCTTCGGAAGTCGCTGTCGTCATCGACACCTCCACGTCGATGCAGCAGCCGGCCGACGATGTGGTCCCGGGCATCACGGGGCCGACGCGGGCCGAGCGGGTTCGGTCGCTCTTGGCCGATTCCCCGCTGATCGCGGACCTTCGCAAAACGCATATCGTCAATGTCTTCACGTTCGACGCCGACCTCAAGCCGCAGGCCAGGCGGCTGGAACAGCTGACCGCGGACGACTCCGCCGCGACATCACCCATTGACTGGTCGACGTTGACCGATCCGCAGGGGGGCTCGACGCGGCTGGCCGACTCGATCGACAAGCTGCTGGTGGAAAGCCGCTCGCGCACGCTTGCAGGAGTGGTCGTGCTGACAGACGGCGCCTCCAATGCGGGGCGCGACATGCGGGCGCCGAACGAGCGGGCGAAGGAACAGGGCGTGCCGCTGTTCGCCGTCGGGCTTGGCGGGACGAAGCCGCCCATCAATGTCGCCATCCAGAAACTCGTGCTGCCGACGGACGTGCAGAAAGGCGACCCGTTCGAGATCACCGCCCTGCTGCAGGGGCTGAATGTGGGCGGAAAGTCGGCGACGGTCGACCTGCTGCAGAAGGGTCCGAACGATCCGCAGGCGGTCGTGCTGGAAACACGCACGGTGCTGCTGGTGGATGGCGAGATTTCCGAAACGAAATTCGACCTGCAGTCGGCGGAGCCCGGCGCGTACGAATTCACCGTGCGGGCGAACATTCCCGACATTGCCGAAACGCGCGAAGACGACAACCTGCAGTCGCGCACGGTGAACGTGTTCGATCGTCCGCTGAAGGCGCTGATCATCGCCGGGGGGCCGATGCGCGAGTATGTGTTCTCGCGGAACGTTCTGCATCGCAATCGTGGAATGTCGGTCGATGTCTGGCTGCAGACCGGCGAGGCCGGCATCAGCCAGGACGCCAACGAACTGCTGTTCAAGTTTCCTGAATCGCGCGAGGAATTGTTCGCGTACGACATCCTGCTCGCCTACGACCCCGACTGGTCCCAGATTTCACTGGAACAGCAGAAGTGGCTGGAGGAATGGGTCTCCAACGAAGGGGGGGGGCTGATGTTCATCGCGGCGGACGTGTTCACCCCGGCGCTCACCATCAACCGCGATTCGTCCAACCCGCTCGACAAGCTGCTGCCCGTCGTGCTCGATCAGGTGATGCCCGCGATCGGCACGCGCGACCGGGCCGCGGTGGCGCATCCGCTGGCGTTCAGCCCCGAGGGCAAATCGGCCGAGTTCCTGCAGATCGCCGACACCGCCGAGGCATCGGCCGAGGCGTGGGGCCAGTTCCCCGGCGTGTTTCGCTGCTTCCCGACGCGTGCCCGCAAGGGGGGCGCCACCGTCTACGCCGAATTCAGCGATCCGCTGGCCCGCGGCATTGACGGCCCCCCCGTGCTGCTCGCCGGCCAGCGCTACGGACAGGGTTCGGTGCTGTATCTGGGCAGCCCGGAACTCTGGCGGCTGCGGAGCATCAACGAAGGCTATTACGAGCGCCTGTGGACGAAGCTGGCCCGCAAGGTGGGCGAAGGTCGCTCCAAACGGGGCGTGCAGCGGGCCCTGGTCATTCTCGAAGGGCGCGAAGTCGAACTCGGACAGACGGTCCCGGTCCGGGTCCGTGCCGTCAACGCCCAGTTCCAGCCGCTGAATTCCGACACCATCCGCATCGAAGTCATCGACCCCCGCGGCCGGCCCATGGTCCCCGCCCCGGTGCTCGATCGGGATCGCAACCGGGCGTCGGAATACTTCGGCAACTTCCGGGTCACCCTCCCCGGCCGGTATCGCATTGAACTCAACGTCCCCGACACGAACGACAAGGCGACTTCGGAAATTGATGTGCTGGTGCCGCAGCGTGAATTCGCCTCGTTGACGCAGGATGTCGCCGCCCTTCGGACTCTCGTCGAGGGGACCGGCGGCGGGTATTACACCCCCGATGAAGCCGTGAACGTCCCGCCGCTCATCGCGAGCGCGGGCGAAGAATTCGTGATCGACCAGCGCATCAGAGAACTCTGGGACCGCCCCTGGGTGCTGTGGCTGCTCGTCGGTTTGCTCGGCCTTGAATGGCTGCTGAGAAAACTCCTCAAACTTGCATAAGACGTTGTTTGATCAACACGGCGCGCCCACGGGTCGCAAGCGACCCGGCTAAATCCTGAATCCTGAATCCTGATCCCTGATCCGTGCCTGCTCCGTCTGAAATCACCCGACAGCTCGACGCCGCCCTCTCGCAGTTGCGTGCGCGGGTCCGGCGTTATGTCCTCCTCGAAGGGCTGGCACTGGTGGTGGCCATCGTCGGGATTGGCTTCTGGCTCGGCTACTTCGCCGATGAACTCCATTTCGGCGCACGCCGGCTGGAACTTCCCAAGTGGCTCCGCATCGGTTTCACGATCCTCGTGGCCGGGCTCGCAGCGGCCGTGTTCTGCACCTGGGTGGTCGGGCGTCTGTGGACCCGGTTCGGAAAGAAGATGCTGGCGCTCGTCCTCGAACGGCGCTTTCCCCAGTTTGGCGATCGCCTCATTACGGCCGTCGAACTGCAGGACTCCCCCCGCGCCCACGAATCGCCGCTGGCGGAAATCATGTGGCAGCGAACCGCCGCCCAGGCGGCCGCCCAGTTGCAGGGGGTCGACCTCGCAGACGTCTTCAACCCCCGCCCGCTGCGGCGGGCGCTGCTGGTGGCCGGAGTGCTGCTCGCGTCGATCCTCGTGATGGGCACGGCCAATGCCGCCGGCGTGCAGCGCTGGTTCAACGCATTCATTCTGGGCCGCGACGACTACTGGGAGCCCTACCGCAAAAGCGCGATGACGGTCCGCGTGATTGCCGAACCGGGCCGGCGCGTGCGCGAATTCGACGCGCAGGGCGTCTACCGGCATCCGCGCGGGGCCGACCTCACCATCGAAGCCGAATCGGCCGAGGGAAAAGTCGCCCCGCAGCGGGCGACGCTGAGTTTCCGCTCGTTCGGCGCTGCGGGCGTCGCCCGGGGGTCCGCGCCGCTTGCGAAAAGCGGCGAACGCCTGTTCCGCACCTCGCTGTCGCGAGTCATCGACGATCATGAACTCTGGGTGACTGCGGGCGACTATGTGAACCGCTCCCCATTCCGCATCGAAATTGTCGACCCGCCGCGGATCGACAGGATCGAACTCCGCTGCGATTACCCCAGCTACACCGGCCTCGATGCGATCGAAGACCGCCCCGTCCTGGTGCAGTCGCTGCAGACATCGCTCCCCATGGAAACGGCCTTCGAGCTGCAGGCGGTGGCGAACAAGCCGCTGCTGGCCGCCGTCGTCCGCTGCGAGCAGTTCGAACTGCGGTTCCGCCGGCCGATCGGGAATGCACCGACCGGCGATTCCCGACCGGTGCTCGTCATTCGCGACGGAGACACCTCCACAGCGCGCACGATTCCGCTGGGGGGGGCCGACAACTGGTTCACGGCGGACGGCCTGGGTTTCAGCGTCCCCCTGAAGGTGTCGCTGAACGGCGCCGAAGAACTGGCGGGGCTGACCGACGGCGCCCTGCCGCCGCTTCCCATTCCGCCAATCGCGCCGCTGCAGATTCTGCTCGAAGATGAAGATGAAGTCTTCTGCATGACGCCGACCAGCCTGACGATCACGGGCGTTCCCGACCTCGATCCGGTGGTCGATGTCCGCCTGTCGGGCGTGTCGAACGTGGTCACGCGGCTGGCCGAGCTGCCGGTGCGCGGCCGCATCACCGACGATTACGGCGTCGTGAAGGCCCAGTTCGGCTACGAGATCCTCCCCGAGGCCGCGGAGCTGGCCGACGGTGCGAAAGGCCCGGGGCTGAAGTTGCTGCCGCTGAAGGTTCAGCCGGCCGGTCAGCGGGAATTCGCTTTGGGGGCCGACGGCGCCGGCGAACGGTTTCCGCTGACCCCGCTGGAACTGCGGGATGGACAGCGGCTGCAGGTGGCGGTGTATGCAGAAGATGGCGACGACCAGAACGGCCCGCATCGCGCCCGCGGCGAAGTGTTTACGCTGCGCGTCGTCCCCGGCGAAGAACTGCTGTCGCGACTGTACGAGAAAGAGCTGAACCTGCGGCAGCGGTTTGAACAGATCATTTCGGAAACGAAGCGGGTGCGGGACGACCTCCTGCAGAACGAGCAGCGGGCCGTCGAATGGAAAGCCGCCGCTGCCAGCGGCGATGAAGGCGACCGCAGCCGCGCTCTGTACAACGCGCTCGACGCCGCCGCCCGCCGCAGCCTGCACCAGGTGCGGACCAACCAGACGGAATCGCGGGCGATTGAAGTCGCGTTCGGCGAAATCCGCGAGGAGATGGTCAACAACCGCGTCGATACGCCAGCCCTGCTCGACCGGATCGACCGGGGCGTGGTCGCGCCGCTCCACCAGATCAACGAAGCCAGCTATCCCGAGCTGAACGACCTGCTGGCGTTGTTCGCGCTGTCGACAGAACGTCGCGAAGACCCGTCGGCGAAAATTCCTCCGGCCCGGGAGGCGATCGAAAGAATGATCGCCCGCATGGAGCAGGTTCTTTCCGAAATGCAGCGCCGCGGCAACGTGAACGAAATCATCCAGCAGTTGCAGAACATCATCGAACGCCAGCAGAAGCTGCGCGACGCCACCGAGCAGCGGAAACTCGACGAACTCTTCGAGGGCATCGGGAACCCGTGAACGCGCCGCAGATCGACGGCCCCGAATCACGGTTTGTCACCCCGCTGCGACTCGCCGCGGCGGCCTGGCTGGTTGGCTTCACCGTGTACTTCTTTTCGCAGGCCCTGCCGAACGCGGGGTTCACCCGCCCGGCGTTCTGGCGCGAATCCCCCTGGCTGATCCTCGATTCCCTGCTCCCGCCGGTCCCCGTCCCGGGGCAGCCCGTTCCCGATACCAGCGGCTGGCGTTTCCTTCCGCAGCGATTCAACAACATCGCGTGGGCCGCGCTCGTGCTGGCGGGGTCGTGGCATCTGGGGGCCATGCTGCTGCGCGCGGTGCTGCAGCCAGGCGCACTCCGCCGGGGGTCAGTCTCCGCGTCCGCTGCTCCTCCGCTGTCGCCCGGCGTTCATCTCCCGCTCGCCGGGCTGGCCGGATTGTCCGCCTGGTCGCTGGTCGTGCTGGGGCTGGGGCTCATGGGCGTTCTGTCGCGACCCGCGTTCATCGGTCTGCTGGCAGGGTTCATCGGCGCCGAGTGGTTCTGGGAACGCCGGCGGCCCTGGCGCTTGCAGTTGATCCGGCCCGGCTTCTGGAGTTCGCTTCTCGACGGCGCACCGCGGCTGGCGACCGTCTGCCTGCTCGCAATGGCCCCCTTCTGCCTCGCCATTCTGCTGGGGGCCCTGCTCCCCTCCGTCGATTTCGACGTGAAGGCCTATCACCTCGTCGGCCCGAAAGAATGGTTCCAGACAGGGCAGATCACATTCCTACCGTACAACGTCTACACCAGCTTCCCGTTTCTCACCGAGATGCAGCTGCTGTCGTCGATGGTTGTTCGTGGCGACTGGTTTGAAGGGGCGCTGGCCGGGCAGCTGGTGCTGGCGGCGTTCGGGGTCTACGCGGCGATTGCAGTGTTTCATCTTGCGGCGCGTTTCAGTCGAGCGGCCGGCTGGTTCGCGGCGTTTGTCTATCTCACAACGCCTTGGGTCTGCCGCATTTCAATCATCGCTTATGTCGAGGGGGCCCTCGCGGCCTATCTCGCGGCGGCGCTGTTCTGTTTTCTCGAATCGCGTTCTGCAAATCCCCGCGCCCTGCGCTGGACGGCCTTCTGCGGCCTGTTCGCCGGCAGCGCGGCGGCCTGCAAGTATCCGGGCGTCCTCTCGGCCCTCATTCCGTTCGGCGGCCTGTCGGTCTGGCAGGGCTACATGTCGTCGCCCGGCACGCGACTGCGCTCGGCCTTCGTCAATGGCGCGGTTTTCTCTGCGGCCGGTCTGGCGGCGTTCGGCCCGTGGCTGCTGAAGAACCTCGCCCAGACCGGCAATCCGGTTTACCCCCTGCTGTGGAGCCTCTTCGGAGGTCGGGCCTTCGACGCCGCGCTCAATGAGAAGTTCAAAGCGGGCCACGCCCTGCCGGTTGACGTGCTGAAGAACCCGCTTAAGTGGATTCCCGATCTGTGGCGACATCTGTGGGATGTCGCCGTCGGCAGCGACTGGCAAAGCCCGCTGATGTTCGGCCTCGCCCCCGCGGCCGGCCTGGTCTGGTGGAGCCTGCGCAGCGGCGCGCCGGCCGACGCCGCGACCCGCCGCCGCTCGGGCGACCTTGCCATGCTGATGCTGTTCGCCGTGTGGCTGTTCGTCACCTGGTGGGCGCTCACCCATCGCATCGACCGTTTCTGGGTGCCGATGCTGCCCATCGTCGCGGCGCTCAGCGGCGTCGCGCTCGCGTGGATCCTCACCGAGCGGCGGGGTTTCACCCTGCCGCTCATCGCGGTGCTCGCAGCCACCACCTGGTATCACCTCGCGTTCGTCGCCAGCCCGCTCATCGGGTTCAACGGCTATCTGATGGACCAGACGGTGGCGCGGCGGATCGCCGAAACGCCGGGAATGACGATCATCAATTCGCTCCCCGAAGGCTCGCGAACGCTGCTGATCGGCGAGGCGCAGGTGTTTGAAGCCCGGCGCCCCGTCATTTACAGCACCGTGTTCAATCACAACATTTTCGAGCAACTGTTTCGCGCGCCCGGGGAACCGCCGGCCCTGCTGCCGCGCGAACAGTTTGCGGCCGTCCTGCGTGATCGCGGCATCACGCATGTTCTCGTCAACTGGAACGAGGTGCTGCGGTATCGCACAACGTACGGCTACAGCGACTTCGTCACCCCTGAGAACGTCTCTCGGCTGAAGGAGCTTGGGCTGGTGGAACGCATGTCCGTGGAACAATGTCTCCCGCTAAGCGTGCGCGACAAGCTCCCGCAGCGCGTGCGCGACAAGGGCGACTCCACCCGGTTTCAGCTTTCCGACTGGGGGCAGAAACTCGTTCGCCCCGACCCGGAAGGAGACTGGTACCCCGCCTACGAGCTGTGGCGCGTCATCGAGTGACGCCGCTTCGGGGCACAAAAAAAGCCCTGGGGCCACGACCCCGGGGCTTGATCAATCGCGGGCGAATTATTCTTTGATCAGGTACAGCGGCTGGCCGAAATCGACCGGGTCGCCGTCTTTCACGAGGCAGCGAACGATCGTTCCCGACATCTTGGCCGGGATCTGGTTGAAGACCTTCATCGCCTCGATGATGCACACGACCGATTCCGGTTTGACCCGATCGCCGGCCTTGACGAACGGCGGCTCGCCGGGCTGGGCGGCGGCGTAGAAGGTGCCGACGGTCGGGCTCTTGATGGACGGCAGGTTTTCTTCGGCGGCCGCGGCCGGGGCGGCGGGCGCGGCAGCGGCAGCTTGGGCAACGGCCTGCGGCGCCGCTGCCGGGGCCATCTGCATCGGCATGGGAATCATGTGGCCGCATTCTTCGCCACCGAGACCGCGGCGCAGAATGACGCGCTCGTTCCCTTTCTGCAGTTTCACCTCGTTGAGGTCAAACTTGTCCATCAGCTCGACGAGCTTCTGGAGATGATCGAGATCGAAGGGACCCCCGGAGGCGGCTTCACGCGCCATATCCACGTCCTGTGCTGTTCAGTTGGGCGGTTCAGTGGGACTGTTTCGGGATCGGCCGCCCTCAGGCGATCTGTGCCGACTCCCAATCGCTGGGCAACGCGCGGGACAGAACCTCGCAGCCGTCCGGCGTGACGAGAATGTCGTCTTCGATCCGGACTCCGAATTCGCCGCGAATGTAGATTCCGGGTTCCACGGTGACAACCATGTTGGCCTCAAGGACATGCGGAAAATTCGGCGCCATTCGCGGCTGCTCGTGAATCTCCAGCCCAAAGCCGTGTCCCAGGCCGTGACCCAATTCGCCGTACCCGGCGTCGGCAATCACTTTCCGGGCCAGGGCATCGACCGTTTTCACCGCCACGCCCGGCCGGATCGCGGCGATCGCCTGCCGCTGGGCTTCGAGCACGACCCCGTACACCCGCCGCATTTCGTCGGTCGGGGGCCCGGTGAAAAAGGTGCGGGTCAGGTCGGATCGATAGCACGAATGCGTTTCCGCCCCCCAGTCGACCAGCACCAGCGGCGACTGACCGATCCGGCGGTCGCCAGCGTGATAATGCGGCATCGCTGCCCGGTCGCCCACCGCAATGATCGGCGAAAACGCGAATCCAGCCGCGCCCCGCCGCCGCAAAATCGACTCCAGCTCCCAGGCACACTCCCGCTCCGTCCGCCCCGCGGTCAGCCGCGGCTGCAGTTCCCTGATCCCTTCGATCGCCAGCGACACCGCCTGCCGGATTTCCTCGATCTCGCCCGCGTCCTTGACCGCCCGCAATCCCTCCACCAGGCCATCCGTCGTCACCAGGTCCACCTCCGGCGCGGCCTCCTGCAGCATCCGGTGCAACGCCACCGATGTCGCCCCCGGCTCAAAGCCCACCGCAACCGGGCCCAGCGCCGCCAGAGTTTTTCCAGCAGCCAGCGGCAGCACCAGTTCCGGCGGCCGGATGAACGCGGCCACGCCTGGACATTCCTCCGCGATCTGCGTTTCATACCGGCGGTCGCTGATGAGCAGCGGTCGACCATGATCGAGCAGCAGGTAAGTCGAGTCGCCAGTGAATCCGGTGAGATACCGGACGTTGACCTCCGAGGTGACGAGCATCGAATCGAGCCCGACCCTCTGGAGGGCGGCCTGCAGACGTTCACGACGCATTCCCGAACGCTCTTCCATCGGCATCCCCTTCCCGACCACCACTCCCGGTTGCTGGACGAAATCGTTCACCAACCGCAGCGTTGCACCGGCTCCGTCCCCATTGGCCGCCTGCTGCCGGGGGAGCCGCTCTGGAAAATTGCGATCACTTTTGACCGCATCCACACGAATCACCCCCCGGCCGCGTTACGCCTCCTGCGCTCCGGGGCGGCCCTGCTCGACGACAAAAGTCTTTCGCGTCACCAGCGGGGCGTCCGGCTTTGTGACGAAGGGGACCGTCTGGTACTTCGCCGTCCAGCTCAGCGGAGTGATGTCGCACGACACATACCCCCGTTCGCCGTTGGTATAGCGAATGTACGGGTTCTCGGAGAGCAGCTGATCCTGCCCCTTGCGCACGTCCGCGCCGTCGCCGCCGGAGGAAATCGACGTGCCGACGAATTCCGTCGCCACGATCGGCTGCTTCTCGGCCCGGTCGTCAATCACCAGGTCGTTGACGAAGTTCTGGTGGATGTCGCCGGTCAGCACGACGGGATTCAGGCCCGGGTTCGACTCGAAGAATTTCAGCAGCCGCTGGCGGTTCGCTTCGTAGCCGGGCCACTGGTCCATCGGGTAAGTCACGTCTGGTCCCGGAGTGCGGTCCAGCCGGCCGATCATCACCTGCTGGGCCAGCACGTTCCAGTGCGCTCCCGACTTCGACACCGCGTCGTACAACCATTTTTCCTGCGCATCGCCGAGCATCGTGCGCGACGGATCGAACACTTCCGGACAGGGGGGCTTGTTGCCGTCGCCGCACGGCTGGTCCGACCGATACTGCCGGGTGTCGAGAATGGCGAACTCGGCCAGCTTTCCGAACGACACCGTCCGGTACAGCTGCATGTCGGGGCCGCGCGGAATCTGCTTCGCCCGCAGCGGCATGTGTTCGTAATAAGCCTTGTACGCGGCGGCGCGGCGGGCAGTGAAATGGGCAACTGTTTCTTTGGGGTCTTCGGAGATCAGGTCGGCATAGTTGTTCATCACCTCGTGATCGTCCCAGGTGACGATCCACGGGCACATCGCGTGGGCCGCCTGCAGAAACTCATCCGTTTTGTACTGCGCGTGACGGTTCCGGAAGTCGGCCAGCGTGAGGAGCTTCGGCCCGGATTCGGGACCGATGTGCTGACGGACGCCCTTGGAACTCCCGGCGTTCTCGTAGATGTAGTCGCCGAGGTGGGCCACGAGATCGAGGCCTTCCTTCGCCATGTGCTGATAGGCGGTGAAGAGGCCACTTTCATAATGCTGGCAAGAGGCGAAGGCGAACTTGAGGCGGTCCGGCGTTGATCCGGCTGCGGGGGCGGTGCGGGCCCGGCCGATCGGGCTGGCTTCGCCTGTGGCGGTGAAGCGGTAGAAGTACCAGCGATCAGGCCTGAGGCCGGGAACTTCCACATGCACCGCGTGGGCCAGGTCGGGCGTGGCGACGGTCGTTCCCCGAGCGACGACCGCACTCATCGCTTCGTCGCCAGCGACTTCCCACTTCACCTCGACATTTTCGGCCGGCATGCCTCCCCCTTCGAGAGGCTTGGGGGCGAGACGGGTCCAGAGGACGAAGCCATCGGGCGACGGATCGCCCGAGGCCACGCCCAGCTGGAACGGGCCATCGGGCAGTTTCAGGTGGGAGCGCACGAGTGCGGACGCTTGCGAGCCAAGCAGGGGCCAGATGGCGACGCCGGCTGCAGTTTTGAGAAACGACCGGCGGTTCCAGGATCGGCCGGGGGCATCGAAACGCATGGCACACATGGTGTCTTGTTCCTGTGGAGTTCGGCGGGATCGGGTTGGTGTCCCGCCGGTTGCGGCCGCCGGGCTTTGGTCGCGAAGGCGCGCGTGCCGGGGTGTGGTTGATGGATCGTTGGCGGGCGCTGGCCACGTTCGGGCCGGAGGCTCGCGCCTGCCGCTCACTCGGCGGGCTGCGCAGGCGTTTCGGGGGGCGCAGCCTCGGGCGCCTGTTTGCCGCCGCCGACGATGGTGAGGATATCAACGGCATCCACCATCACGCGCCGGTCGTCCTCGTAATTCACGAGAACTTTGCGGGCCAGAATTTCGAGCGCCAGCACACGCCCCTTGCCGGCCTTCGTCACCACCCATTTGCCCACGCCCGGCAGCTCCTGGCGGTGTTCTTCGTAGACGTCGTATTCATAACGCAGGCAGCACTTCAACCGGCCGCAGCGGCCGGAAATCTTGTTCGGGTCGAGCGAGGCCTTCTGCAGCTTGGCCATCTTCATCGAGACGGGGGGCATCTCGCGAAGATGGGTGTTGCAGCAGACCGGCTTGCCGCAGTCGCCATAGTCGGCCAGCAGCTTGGCTTCATCGCGAATGCCGATCTGCCGCATCTCAATGCGGGTGTTGAGTTCGGTCGCCAGCTGTTTGACGAGTTCGCGGAAATCAATCCGGGCTTCGGAGGTGTAATAGAAAACGACTCGCTCGGCGCCGAAGATCTGCTCGACATCGACGAGCTGCATCGGCAGGCCGCGGGCGGCCACGACATCGCGGGCCTTCGCAAAGTAGGTCTGCTCGCGGCGGTGCGCTTCGTCGCGCAGCTTTTCGTCGTCGGGGTTGGCGTCCCGCAGAATGCGACCGGGGTTGCCAGTGGCGCCCAGATAGGTCTTCGTGCGTTCGTTCGCTTCGCAGAGCACTTCACCCCATTCGAGGCCGCGCTCCGTCCGCACGATCACGCTGGAGGCGCGGGCATATTCGATTCGCTCCTTGGCGGAGAACTCTCCGAGCTGGCGGAGCAGTCCGTATCGCACAACGTAATTCGGCATTCGACCTGTCGACCTTGAGTATCAGGACGCGGGCGATTGTAGCGCAATTTGGGAAAGAAGTTCACCGCAGAGGCGCGGTGAACCCTACTTCCGCGCCGAGGCGTGCTTCAGCGGCAACCACGCGCCCCCTTCTTTGCTCGAGGCGACGCACTGCTGGATGAAGTACATCCCTTCCACGCCGTCGTACACGTTGGGGTAGATCGTGTTCTTCGTTTCGAACTTCTCCCCCGTGGCGCGGGCCGCCATGGCGTCGTATGCGAACCGGTAGATGTTGGCGAACGCCTCGAAGAAGGCTTCGGGGTGCCCGGAGGGGAGCCGCGACGACGCCGTGGAGATGCCGGACAGGTACGGGCCGCCGTTGCGGGTGTAGAGCTTGTGGGGTTCCCCGTTCTGGCGGACGACCAGCACGTTCGGCTCTTCCTGACGCCACTGGATCGAGCCCTTCGTGCCGTCGACTTCGATAAACGCGTCGTTCTCACGGCCGTGCGACACCTGGCTGGCGGTGACGGTCATCAAGCCGCCGTTCTCCATCTGGATGACAGCCACGCCGTAGTCATCCAGCGGGCGACCTTTCTCAAACGTCTTGAGCGTGCAGGAAACCTTGTCGGGCAGCAGGCCCGTCATATACCGCCCGAGGTTGTAGGCGTGAGTGGCGATGTCGCCGAAGCAGCCAGCCGCTCCCGACTGCTTGGGATCGGTGCGCCACTTCGCCTGCTTCTGGTCCGAGTCTTCCAGCTTCGTCCGCAGCCAGCCCTGAATGTAGTTCGAGCGGATCGCCTGCACTTCGCCCAGTTCGCCATTCAGCACCATGTCGCGGACCTGGCGGACGAGCGGGTAGCCGGTGTAGTTGTGCGACACGGCGAACACGACGCCTGACTTCTCGACGAGCTTCTGCAGCTCCTCGGCCTCCTTCATGTCGAACGTCATCGGCTTGTCGCAGATGACGTTGAACCCGGCCTCGACGGCGGCTTTCGCGATCGGAAAATGCGTGTGATTCGGCGTGGCGACGGTTACGAAGTCGATCCGCCTGTCGGCCGAGAGCTTCGTTTCGGCGGCGACCAGTTCGTCGATCGATCCATAGGCGCGGTCGGGCTGGATGTCGTACGACGGAGCGGACGCCTTCGCCTTTTCCGGATTCGACGAGAGCGCCCCGGCGACCAGTTCCGCACGGTTGTCCAGAATGGCCGCCGTCGCATGGACGCGTCCGATGAACGAACCCTGCCCGCCCCCGGCGAGGGCCATGCGAAGTTTGCGGTTGAGCGCGCCGTTGGTCGTTTCCATCGATGTCCCCCTGGGTTGAAAAAGCCGGTTTGAGAATACCGGCGACAGAGAACGGAGCAAGCGACGCCAGACGCAGGGGCGTGGCAGGCGCCTGCGTCCTGCGGCGCAGGGGGGCAGGCCCCGGGCGCCGAGGGAGCGTGAACCCTTCCGAGCCGGAAACGCCGCCGATACAGTGCGGGTTTGCCTCTGTCAGGAAGTTCCTCAGGAACTCCCGGGGCCGGCAGGGGTCAACGCGGCGTGTGAGGTGATTGCTCTCCGATGGGTCTATTCGACAAGCTGAAAGGCGCCCTGCAGAAAACGAAGGATGTGCTGCGCACCGATGTGCGCGACCTCTTCAAGGCGGGCGTGATCCTCGACGAAACGAAGCTCGAGGAATTCCAGAAGGGGCTGATCACCACCGACATGGGCGTGTCCGCCTCCAACCAGATCGTCGAAGACCTTCGCAAGAAGTTTCTCGGCCGGACGATGGTGCTGGAGGAAGTGTGGGCGACGGTGAAAGACCGGCTGCGCATCATTCTCGTCGGCAAAGGAGATGTCGCGTGGGATGCGAAGAACCCGCTGTCGCCGCTGAAGCTGGCGGAGTCGGGACCGACGGTCATTCTGGTGTGCGGCGTCAACGGAGTCGGCAAAACGACATCGATTGCCAAGCTTGCCAACTTCCTGCAGAAGTCGGGCAAAAAGGTGGTGCTGGCGGCCGGAGACACCTTCCGCGCGGCCGCGGTGGAACAGCTCACGATGTGGTCAAAGCGGCTCGGCTGCGAGATCGTGACCAAGCCTTCGGGCAGCGACCCGGCCAGCGTCGCGTTTGAAGGCTGCGACCGCGCGGTCACGACTGGCGCGGATGTGGTGATCATCGACACGGCCGGCCGGCTGCAGACGCACCAGAACCTGATGCAGGAGCTGGGCAAAATCCACCGGGTGATCGGGAAACGCATTCCCGGCGCACCGCACGAATCGCTGCTGGTGCTCGACGCCACGACCGGTCAGAACGGTCTCAGCCAGGCCAGCAAGTTCAGCGAGGCCGCCGGGTGCACCGGGCTGATTCTCGCGAAACTCGACGGCACGGCCAAGGGGGGCATCGTCGTCGCCATTCGCGAACAGATGGGAATTCCCGTGAAGTATGTCGGAGTGGGGGAGCAGATCGACGACCTGGAGCTGTTCTCGCCGGATGAATTCGTCGACGCCCTGTTTTCCGAAGGGTGAACCGATGCCGCTGCCGCAGTGGCTGAAGCATGCCTTCGCCGTCGACGACGGCCCGCTCCAGCCCACGCCGGAACAGGCGGACCTCGTGAGCCGGCTGGCGCGGGAGGTTGTGCGGCGGGGCATGGCGACGCCGGCGCTGGCGTTTCTGGAGATGTCGCAGCCGCTGAACTTCGTCACCTCGCAGGCGCTGCACTTTTTTCAGCCGATGATCACCGCGGTCGCGGACACCAGCGCCCCCGAGGCGTTCGCGACGCTGCTCGAGCACCGCGGGTCGATCGATTACATCTGCCGGACGATCGAGGCCGAGCTGCAGCAGCGAAACGCCCCGGCCTCGCGCGAATCGGCCGCGGCCCGCGAGGGGCGCGGGTCGTGAACGAGCAGGACGCCTCCGCCCCGCCGACGGTTCCTCCGGCCGACACGCCGGCAGCGACCTCCGAACGCGAGTTCTTCGACCGTCTCGTGAGCGAGCAGGGAGCGTTCGACCCGTTCACCGAGCAGGGCTGGCAGACGCTGGCGAAGGCGTTCCGGCAGCTGGTTCGGGCAAATAGGACCGGTTCACTGCTCGACATTGGCTGCGGAACAGGGAGCTCGCTGCAGGTTTATGAGGGCTGCTTCGCGGAGTACGCCGGGCTGGATCTGTCGCCGGTTTCGGTGGCGGTCGCGCAGTCGCGTTTTCCGCAGCATCAGTGGCGGGCGGGCGATGCCTGTGCCTTGCCGTTTGCAGACGGCCGCTTCGACACCGTGGCCTTCAGCAGCGTTCTGCATCATCTGCCGAACATGCGGCCTGCCCTGCAGGAGGCCTATCGCGTACTGAAGCCCGGGGGAATGGTCTTCGCGTTCGATCCCAACCTGCTGCACCCGGCGATGGCGATGCTGCGGCACCCGAAAAGCCCGCTGTACCTGCGGGAGGGAGTCAGCCCGAACGAGCGGCCGCTCCTGCCGCGCGAACTTCGCGAAGCCTTTCAGGCGGCTGGCTTCCGTGACATCCGGCAACGGGCACAGTCGGCGATTGGTTATCGGCACGCCGCTCCCCGGGGCGTCAATGCGCTGCTGTCGACGTTCAATCTTGTGGATCGCGTCTGGCAGTGGGTTGGACTGGGCCGCTGGCTGGGTACATTCGTCCTCACCAGCGCCGCCCGATGATCAGCCAGCCGCCGTCCGCCGCCCCCTGCCTCTCCGATGCAGACTCCGCTGGAGTCCGCCGGCGCTGCTGGCTCGCCCTGGCGGGAATTGTGGCCGTCTATTTCGCGTTCCGGCTGCCGTTTGTGCTGGAGCAGCTCCCCGGGCAGGACGAAGCCCAGTTCTCGGTCCCCGGTCTGACGATCGCCCGCGAGGGAATTCCACGGATTCCGTACTACCCGGCCCGCGACCCGGCGGCGTTCTTCTACCGGGCGGATGAGGTTCTGCTTGAGATGCCGCCCGGTCTGTTTTACCTGCAGGCGCCGTTCTTTCTCGTGCTGCCCGAAAGCGTCGCGACATCGCGGCTGCCGAGCCTGCTGGCCGGCGCCGTGTCGATCGTTCTCGTCTTTCTGATCGGGACTCGGGGGTTCGGGCAGCGGGCCGGGCTGTGGGGGGCAGGTCTGTACGCGATTTCGCGAATCCTGTTTTTCACCGCGACCTTCGCGCGGCCCGATCAGTGCTGCGCGGCCTTCGGGCTGGCGGCGCTGGTGGTGCTGTGGGACGGCATCGAGCGTCAATCGCGACGACGCATCGTGCTGGCCGGCGTGCTCCTGGGGGCTGGCCTGTTGTGTCATCCGTTCGCGATTGTCTTCTGCCTGCTGTGCGGGTTGTGGGTGCTGGCCTCGCCTGGCGATGTGCAGCGGCGAGTGACCGATGCCACGCTGCTCACCCTGCCGGCACTGGCGACCTTCGCTCTCTGGCTGCCGCTGATCCTTCCACACCGCGACCTGTTCCAGAAGCAGTTTTTCAACACCATGAACCTGACCGGCCCCGGGCTGATGACGCGGCTGGCCTGGCCGTGGCCCTACCTGCCGCATCAGATTCGGCTGCTGTGGGAACAGGCCGGCGCGTGGCAGTTTCTGGCGATGCTCGCGGGACTGGCGGGGGCGACCGTCGTGGCGACCGGGCGTCAGGATCGTTCCGCCCGGCGGCTGGTGGCGCTGACGTGGGGGTCCATCTACCTGCTGACCGCCTGTCAGGGGCTGCACCCGACGAAAGGCTACTGGTCCTTCACCGGGGCGCTCGTTTTGTGTTGTCTGGGCTTCGTCGGCGTTGAGCTGATGCTTCGCCTGCGGGCTACCTCGGGATTTGCGCGATTTCTGGCGGTGGCGGTTCCGGTTGGCCTGCTGTCGGCGTTTGTGCCCGAATCGGGCCTGCGAATGTGGTGGCATCACGTTCGCTTCGATTCGCAGGGGCGGTACGATGGTCGCGAATTCACTCGCCGCATGCTGGCGGACCTTCCCCGCGAAGGGCGGTTCGTTGTCGAGCCGGCGTTCATCTTCGACGTGTGGAACTCCGGTCGTGACGCCATCGAGCGAGTCGATGAACAGGACTACCTCATCGACCGCTACGACTACGACTGGCTGCTCGTCAGCCGGGATGGCCTCGACAAGCAGATTCCGCGGCGGCTGTCCGGGAGACTGGTCCGCACCTTCGGCGATCGCGACGATCCGCTGGCCTGCTATGCGGAGCTGTACGAGCCGGCCGATGCGCGTTAATTCCCCCCTCCGGTTCTCCGCCCGCTGTTCGCCGTGAGCCATGCCTGAAACTGCACTGCGTCCCCGGGTCCGTCAACCGCTGAAGATCGCCGTGATTGGCGGCTGCGGGCATGTCGGCCTGCCGTTTGGCCTGCTGCTCAGCGACGTCGGGCATGAGGTCACTCTGATTGACGTGAACGCCCGGTCGGTCGAGGGAGTTCGCGCCGGCCGCATGCCGTTCTTTGAAGAAGGGGCCGACGAACTGCTCCCGCAGTGCCTGGCCTCGGGCCGGCTGCTGCTGTCGACAGAAACATCGTCGCTGCGCGAACAGGATGTGGTGATTGTCACCATCGGGACGCCGGTGGATGAATACCTCGACCCCGACATCCGCACGTTCGACCGGGTGATCGACGCGACGCTGGCCGACATGGGGGACGGGCAACTGCTGATGATTCGCAGCACAGTCTTTCCGGGCGTCACCGAGCGTCTGGGGCGGCGCGTTCACGAGCGCAACCCGTCGATTCAGGTCTGCTATTGCCCGGAGCGCATCGCTCAGGGGTATGCGCTGCGGGAGCTGACGCAGCTGCCGCAGATCGTTTCGGGCTGCACGCCGGAAGCGGAGGCCCGGGCGGCCGACATGTTTCGCGACCTCGGGGCGAAGGTCTTGCCGGTGGCGCCCGTCGAAGCGGAGCTGGGAAAGCTGTTCGCCAACAGTTATCGCTACATCAACTTCGCAATCTCCAACCAGTTCTACATGCTGGCGGAACGCCATGGCGCCGATTTTCACCGGGTGTACGACGCCGTGACGGCCGACTACCCGCGCATGAAGGGCTTTGCCCGATCGGGATTCGCGGGGGGCCCCTGCCTGCTGAAAGACACCATGCAACTGGCGTCGTTCAACCACAATCTGCTCACGCTGGGGCAGAACGCGATGATGATCAACGAGGGGCTGCCGCGGTTCATCGTCGATCAGCTCAAGGCGAAAGGCCCGCTGGTGAATGCCACGGCCGGCATTCTCGGCATGGCCTTCAAAGGAGATTGCGACGACCCCCGCAGTTCACTGTCGTACAAGCTGCGCAAGGTCCTCACGCTGGAGTGCCGCGAGGTGCTGTGCACCGACCCGCAGATTGCCGACCCTTCGTTCGTTTCGCTGGAAGAATGCCTCGACCGGGCCGACTTCCTGATCCTCGGCGCCTGTCATTCCGAGTACAAATCCCTCGTCACGACCAAACCGGTCGTCGATGTTTTCGGATTTCTCAGGCGCCCCACGACCACTTAGCCGGCCCGCCTGCGGGCCGCTCATCACACGCCACCAATGCCCAGAATCCTGATCACCGGCTCCGCCGGATTCATTGGCGCCTATGTCGTCGGCGAGTTCCTCAACGCCGGCTGGGAGGTCGTCGGCCTCGACAACTTTTCCAAGTATGGCGAGCTGCGTCCCGCCTATGCCGACCATGCCGGCTATACGTTCGTCCGCGGCGACGCCAAGGACGTCGACCTGCTGAAATCGCTGCTGGCCGACTGCGACCACTTCCTCGCCGCGGCGGCGATGATCGGCGGAATCGCTTATTTCCACGCCCTCGCGTTCGACCTGCTCGCCGAGAACGAGCGCATCACCGCGGCGGCGTTCGATGCGGCCATCGCCGCCCATCAGCAGGGAACGCTGAAAAAGATCACCGTGCTGTCGTCGTCCATGGTGTTCGAGAACGCCACGGAGTTTCCGACTCCCGAAGGCGCCGAGCAGCGTTGCCCGCCGCCGTCGTCGACTTACGGGTTCCAGAAGCTGGCGACCGAGTACTTCGCGAAAGGCGCCTTTCAGCAGTATGCGCTGCCATACACCATTGTGCGCCCGTTCAACTGCGTCGGCATCGGCGAGCGCCGGGCGCTCGCGGACCACGATGTGATGTCGGGCAATATCAAGCTCGCACTGAGCCATGTCGTTCCCGACCTGGTTCAGAAAGTCATCAAGGGGCAGGATCCGCTGCACCTTCTGGGGGACGGGTCGCAGGTGCGCCACTACACCTACGGCGGCGACCTGGCGCGCGGCATCCGGGTGTGCGTCGAGCACCCCGCCGCCGTCAACAACGACTTCAACATCTCGACGGCAACTGCGACGACCGTGCTCGAGCTGGCCGAGGCGATCTGGAACAAGATTCACCAGGGGCGCAAACCGTTCCGCTTCGTCACCGAGGCTCCGTTTCCGCACGATGTGGCCTTCCGCTCGCCGTCGGTGGAGAAGGCGCAGCGGGTGCTCGGCTTTGAAGCGACCACCTCGCTGGACGCGATTCTCGACGAAGTGATCCCCTGGATCGCCGAACAGATCGAACTGGGGACGATCTGATGACCGGGCCCGCACCGGCGGATGAAACGCTGCAGATCATCGTGCCTGTCTTCAACGAGCACGAGAACTTTCCCCGTCTCATCGAACAGGTCGAACGCGACATTCCCCAGCCGTTCCGGCTGCTGATGGTTTACGACTTTGACGGCGACAGCACGATTCCCGTGGCCCGCGAACTCGCAGCGACGCGCCCGTGGCTGCAACTGGTGCACAATGGCCTCGGACGCGGCCCGGCGAACGCCATTCGCGCCGGGTTTCAGACGGCGGCGACTGGCCCGGCGCTGGTTGTCATGGCCGACCTCTCCGACGACCTCGCGCGCGTGCCGGAAATGCTCCGGCTGTACCGGGCGGGGCACCGCATTGTGTGTGCTTCGCGCTACATGAAAGGCGGCCGGCAGATTGGCGGGCCGATCGTCAAACGGACGCTCAGCCGTCTGGCCGGGCTGTCGCTGCATTACCTCGCCGGCCTGCCGACTCACGACGCCACCAACAACTTCCGGCTGTACGACGCCGCCCTCGTCAACGAGCTGGGCATCGAGAGCGAACGTGGCTTTGAGATCGCCCTGGAATTGACAGCCAAGGCCTTCGCACGCGGCGAGCCCATCGCCGAAACGCCCGCCACCTGGCGCGATCGCACCGCCGGCGAATCGCGATTTCAGCTCTGGAAATGGCTGCCGCTGTATCTGCGCTGGTGGCGCTACGCCATGCGGGCCGGCTGGAATCAGCGGCGTGGCCGGCGTTCCATTGAGCCGGGTCGCATGCGACCCGCTCGAGTGCCTCAACGCGACACATGAGTGGAAAACGCTCTATGGCGCGTGTCATCCATGTGTAGCGTCAGAACACGCGACGGTTCGCAAGCGAACCGGCTAAATGGGCCCTGCTCGCGATACACTTCGGTGGTATGTGGTCTAGCCGACGGTGCCGACTGGTTCCACTGGCGGCGGTACAACGGCCCTCGCGGCCCCGTGCGACTCGGGCTGCAGTTGAAGTCGCAGGCGGAACGTGCTCCCCCGCCCCGGCTCGCTGTCGAATTCCACTCGCCCCCGCAGCGAATCGGCAATGCGCTGCACAATCGGCAACCCCAGGCCCACCCCCGGAACACCCGAACGGCGGGCGGAACTCGAACGGAAAAACGGCTCGAAGATCGCCGGCTGGTCTTCCTTCAGAATTCCAACCCCGTGGTCCTGCACCGAGAGGACCAGTTCGCCGCGGTCGGCCACCGCCCGGACGACCACCTGCGAGCCCGGAGAACTGTATTTGAACGCGTTGTCGACCAGATTGTGCACCAGCTGGCTGAGAAGAGGCCAGCTGGTCAGCAACCTGATTCCCGGCTCGGCCTCGAGCACGAGATCGTTCCAGCGGGCATGCGAATTCCATCGTTCCAGCTGCCGGGCGAGCCAGACAGCCACGTCGCCGTCTTCAAACGCGGGAGGTTGCCCTTCGCCTTCGGCCCGCGCCAGGTACAACAGCCCTTCGACCGCCTGATGCATTTCGGTGGCCTGTTCGCGCAGCAGCGACAGCGTGCGATTGTACTCGTCCGGCGTGCGCGGCCTCCGCAGGGCTACGTCGATCTGCCCCTGCAGAACGGTCAGCGGCGTTCGCAACTGGTGTGCGGCGTCGCCTGTAAACCGTTGCTGACGTTCGAATGCTCCCTGCAGCTGGTCCAGAAGCGCGTTGAAGGCCCTGGCCAGGTCGGCCAGTTCATCCTGCTGGCTGGTGACGGGCAGCCGCATCCGAAAATCGGCGGCTGTCACGGAGCGGGCCCGGTCGGCCATCACGCGCACCGGGCGCAGCGCCTTCAGGCAATACCAGCGACCAATAATGGCGGAAATCAGAAACGTGCCGATCGACAGGCCTCCCACCAGCATCGCCAGCTGGTTGAGGTTCTGATCCAGGGATTCATTCGAAAGCATCACCGCGACAGCCAGTCGCGAATGCTCGTTGGCGGCCCGGTCGCCAGAGGGCTTCGGCGACTCCGCGGCGCGAAACGCCGTCAGAAACTCGCGATCGCCGCGCTTGATGTGGGTATGGACGGTCCCCTCAGGGTCTTTGGGGCCGGCCCCCAGTTCCAGCCGGCCAATCTCGATCAGCTCCTGCTCTTCCTGCGGGGTCAGGTTGCCGGAATGGTCGACGGTCGTCGCGCTTTCGTTGAAGACGGCCCAGCGAATCTCTTCCAGCCCCGCTTCCGCGCCAATTGCAACCGTGTGATCCGACCGTTTCCAGCGCACCTCGGTCGGGTTGTCGTCGATCGCGGCGATCAACGTTTTGATCGCCGTGTGCATGCGGAGGTGGAACTGCTGCCGCAGGTTCTGCTCGAGCAGGCCATACAGCAGCAGCGAAAATCCCGCGAGAGCCGACGCGAGCGCGATCAGGAAGAAGACGGAAACCCGATTCGCCAGCGTCATCCGTCACACCTCGTCGCCGGGGGCGGCATCCAGCATGTAACCGCTGCCACGGCGGGTCTGGATGACCCTCGGGCCAAACGCCTCCAGCTTGCGCCGCAGCTCCTTGATATGCACTTCCAGCGTGTTGGACGAGCCGTCGTACTGTTCGCCCCAGACGCCGTCGAAAATCCGGGTCCTCGACAGCACCACCCCCGGGTTCCGCAGAAACAGCGTCAGCAGCAGGAACTCTTTGGCCGTCAGTTCGACAGGCTGGCCGCCGCGCGTCACCCGCTGGCTCGCAAGATCGGCCCGGATATCCGAGTACTCGAGCGTCAGCGAATCCTGCCCCGGACGCCGCAGCAGCACGCGCACCCGCGCCAGCAGTTCGTCGAACGAGAAGGGCTTGCACATGTAGTCGTCGGCCCCGGCGTCGAGTCCTTCGACCCGCTGGGGAACCGCGTCGCGAGCTGTCAGCAGCATCACAGGCGTCGACCGGTTCTTCTGCCGGAAGCGGCGCAGCAGGTGGATCCCGTCTTCGCCGGGCAGCCACCAGTCCAGCAGAATCAGGTCCCACTGCGAGCCCTGCATCGCGGCCCAGCCCGACAGGCCGTCCGCGGCATGCTCGACCCGGTAACCTTCTTCGGACAACCCGCGAACGACGAAATCGCTGATGCGCGATTCATCTTCGATCACGAGAATTCGACTCATACGACGGGCCTTCACGCGGGCGTCGCCGCCTGCGGATACGGTTTCCAATGTCATCGGGCGACCTCTCCTGCTTTCCATCGACGCGTTACGTCGGGACGAAAATCAGGCCGCCTCGCTGCTTCAGTATAGGCAGCATGGCTGCCTGCCTTGAACTGCGAGGGACCAGGATTCAACGCAATGCCAAGTCACCGGTCAGGATAGGAACGCCAACTGAAGCATGTCTGAACCTGACATAAGATCGACTTCACGCAGTGTTGACGCCGAAATCCAGCGGGCCAGCCGGTCCCCAAACCGATCCCTGCCTCCGGTTCCGTCCGCCCCTGCGGACCCTTTCGCTCGGTGCATCGCCGCCTAAGATGCGTCCTGACCCCGGATCTCATGTAAGGATGATCATGTCACGGAATGCTCTGCGCCTGGCCCTGGCCGCCGCAATTCTCTCGAGTGTGGCCGCCTCGTTCGCCCAGGCCGATGAGGGGATGTGGCTGTTCAACGCCCTCCCAAAGAAGCAGCTGAAGGAACGCTACAACTTCGACGCCACCGACCAGTGGGTTCAGCACCTGCTGCGCTCGTGCGTGCGGTTTCCCGGCGGGTCGGGCTCGTTCGTCTCCGCGGACGGACTGGTCATCACCAACCATCACGTCGGCTCCGAGTTCATCGACCAGCTTTCGACCGAACAGAACAACTACATCCGGGATGGCTACTACGCCAGGACGCGGGCGGACGAACTGAAATGCCCTGACCTGGAGCTGAACAACCTCGTCACCATCGAGGATGTCACCCCCCGCGTGACGGGCGCAGTGAAGGAAGGCATGGACCTCGCCGCGGCGCAGAAGGCCCGCCAGTCGGAAATCATCAACATCGAGAAAGAGGGACAGGACAAGACCGGCCTGAAGTGTCAGGTCGTCACCCTGTACCAGGGGGCGCAGTACCATCTGTATTCTTACAAGCGTTACACCGATGTGCGGCTCGTCATGGCGCCCGAGCTGCAAGTCGCCTTCTTCGGCGGCGACCCGGACAACTTCGAGTACCCCCGCTACTGCCTCGATTTCTGCGTCTTCCGGGTGTACGAGAACGACAAACCTGTCCAGCCGGAACATCACCTCAAGTGGGGGCAGGGGTTGAAAGAAGGAGACCTCGTCTTCATTGCCGGACACCCCGCCCGGACCAATCGCCTGAACACCGTCTCGCATCTGGAATACATGCGCGACATCCAGATTCCCGAAATCCTCGACCTTCTGCGACGGCTGGAAGTCGCCCTGAACTCCTGGAGCGGCCGCAGCCCCGAGAATGGTCGCCGCGCCAAAGACGACCTGTTCGGAATCCAGAACAGCCGCAAGGCCCGCACCGGCGGCCTGGAAACCCTGCAGAGCCCGGAGTTCATGAACGCGAAGGTCGCGTTCGAGAACGAGTTCCGCGCCAAAATCGCTGCTGATCCGAAGCTGCAGGGAACCGCAGCGGCGTTTCAGGAAGTGGCCGAAGCATGCCAGTCATGGGCCGAACTGCGTCGCGAATACAACAACTACGAGCGCGGCTTCGCGTTCGAAACGAAAATGTTCGGATTCGCGCGGGCGCTGGTGCGCTATGCGGAAGAGGTGGGCAAACCCAACGCCGACCGCCTCAAGGAATACTCCGATTCAAACCTGCCGAGCGTGAAAGACGGGCTGGAAGCGCCCGTCCCGGTTTATCCCGACCTGGAAACGGTCAAGCTCCGTTCGTCGTTGACGAACTGGTTCACCGAAGTCGGAGCGGACGATGCGGTGCTGAAGCAGGTGCTGGATGGCAAGTCGCCCGTCGAGCGGGCCGCCCTGCTGATTGCCGGCTCGAAGATGCATGACACGGAGTTTCGCAAGGAACTTCTCGAAGGCGGCCCTGAGAAGATCCGCGCCAGCAAAGACCCGCTGCTCGAACTGGCCCGGTTGGTCGATGCCAGGTCCCGCGAGGTTCGCAAGAAATACGAAACGCAGGTCGAAGAACGCCTGCGTCAGGCCTACTCCCGGATCGCCGCCGCACGTCTCGCGCTCGGGGGGGACGACATCTACCCCGATGCCACCTTCTCGCTGCGGTTGTCGTTCGGCCTCGTGGCCGGCTTTGAAGAGGGGGGCCAGGCCGTTCCCGCCTTCACCACGTTCGCCGGGCTTTACGAGCGCTGGAAACTGAACGACAAGAAGGATCCGTTCCACCTGCCGGAACGCTGGATTGAAGCCGAGAGCCGGCTGAAGCTCGACACGCCCTACAACTTCGTGTCCAAACTGGACCACATCGGCGGCAACTCCGGCAGCCCGATCGTCGATCGCGAAGGGCGGATCGTCGGCCTGCTGTTCGACAGCAACATCTACGGCCTGGCGCTGGACGTCGGCTATACCGATGCGCAGTGCCGAGCCGTCAGCGTCGACACGCGAGCGATCGTCGAGTCGCTCATCACGGTTTACGGCGCCCAGGCGGTCGTCGACGAGATGACCAGGTGAACCGCGAGTCAAGCCCGCTGCCGACTCCGGCGATTCGTCCCGAGTCGGCGGCGGACAACTCAAGCAGAAAACGCACCAGTCGCAGGCGGTCCAATCGCCGGCGCCAAAACCACGCCGATGGTCTAAAACCGGCCCCCTTCTTCACCCAGGGCCTGCGTGGTAACCGGCCCGCCCCCTTCTTCGCCCAGAGCAAACGTCGTCGCCTGCCCGGGACGGCCGCTTCCAGTTCCACCTTCCTCGCCGAGCGCGTAAGTCGTCACGCCTCCGCCGCCCCCTTCTTCACCCACTGCGTAGGTCGTCACACGTCCACCCCCGCCCCCGCCTTCCTCGCCGATGGCGTAGGTCGTCACCCGTCCGCCGCCCCCTTCTTCGCCCACGGCGTAGGTCGTCGCTCGCCGTGGGGATGAGTAGTACCAGCTCTGACCGGGGCGCGAGGGGGTGTTGGGGTAGCCGCGCGAGCCAGACCGGTATCGCCAGCCATCGCGCGCGAAGGCCGAGCCGGCGACGCCAAGCGTCAGCAGGCCCACGGCATACGCGGCGGCCGTGCGGAAGAACCCGCGCCGGGGAGCGGCCTCGTCAATCATTTTCGCAGTCGGCGAGGCGTCCGCCGGTACAATGACGCCATCAAACGGATGTTGCATCGAATGGGATTCCCTGGTGCGGAAGTGTCAGCCGCGAAATTCATCGTAGCGCCGGGCGGAAGCAGGTCAATCGGGAGAGTCGGTCGCCATGTCCATTCTCATTCTGGGAGGCGACGACGACGAGCACGCCCGACATGTGCTGCAGTTCCTGCACCGCATCGGCCGGCAGGCCACGCTGCTCGACAGTCGGCAGTTCCCGCAATCGCTGCGAATCGACTGGTCCCCCACCTCGGGCACGGGGCGTTTCACGCTGCCTGCCGGCCCTGCCATCGATTTCGGCGACATCACGGCGATTTACTGGCGCAGTTATTACGGAGTCATGGCGCCGGCGCTCCCGGATGCCGATCAGTCCTACATCGCCCACAACGACGCCCGCAGCCTGTTCGAATCGTTGCTGATCCAGCTGCCGGTCCGGTGGGTCAATTCGTGGTCTGCCTTTCAGTCGCATCAGACGAAGCCGGCCCAGCTGGCCACGCTGGCGCGGCATGGAATTCCAGTTCCCGCGACCGTCGTCACCAACGATCCCGCGGCGGCGCGTGCGTTCCTGCGCGAACATCCGCGAGTCATTTCCAAGCCCGTGCAGGGGGGCGCCCATGCCCGCCGCCTGACGTTGAGCGAACTCACGCCCCAGCGACTGCAAAACCTCTCCATCGCACCGATCGCCCTGCAGGAAGAAATCGCCGGCGCGAGCATCCGCGTCTTCATTGCCGGCGAAGCGCTCCATGCCTGCGAATTCGAGACGGCTGTCCTCGACTACCGCGACGATCCGGATGCGAAACTGAAAGCCATCGACCTGCCGGCCGATGTCGCCGCCTTCTGCCGCCAGGCCGCGGCGCTGCTCGGCCTGGTCTGGACCGGGATCGACCTTCGCCGCACCTCCGACGGACGATACGTCCTCCTGGAAGCCAACCCCAGCCCCATGTTCCTCGGCTTCGAGGACCGCACCGGCCTGCCGCTGACCACCAGCCTCATTCACCTGCTGACCGCCAGCTGACGCTCGAAAAACTCCTACGGCACCGCTTTCAGCACTTCATCCGCCGCCGCCCGGCCGCCGTGGCTCATGCTGATATTGGCGTACACGACCTTGCCATCTTTCCCGATGACGAACGTGGCCGGGTAAGCCGTTTCCCGAGGCGCGTCCCACCTCAGTCCGTAGGCGTTCGTGAACGTGTAATCAGGATCGATCAGCAGATGAAACCCCGCTGGCAGCGTCTTTCCGCTGATGAACTCGCTGGCCCGTTTCTCAAGTTCCTGCGACGGACCCGGGTAGACCATCAGCACCGTCGCGTTCTTCGCCCGGAACTTCTCGGCCGCCGCCAGGTACTGCCCCACCTGTCGGTTGCACACCGGGCACTGATAACCCGGAAAGCCCCGCAGCACCATCAGCACGACCGGCCCCTGATCCAGGGCCCCCTGTAATGTGTGCTTCGTCCCGGAGACATCTGCCAACTCGAACGCGGCCGCCTTGCTGCCAACGCTCGGACGCGCTCCCTCGGCGGCGACGAGCACGCCAGCTATTGCCACAGTCGACAGCAAACACCCGACTGCCCACTTCGTCTGCATGGTCATCGCATTGCTTTCCATCGGGAGAGAATTGTCACTCGGCAGGTTGGGCCGGCTCGACGACCAGCTTGCTGATCGCCTTGAACTCGGCCGCCTCCGCAGTTTCACACCACTCGAACAGCACCGCTTCCCATGTGGTGATCGTGCAGCCTTCCGAACGCAGCCGTGCCAGCGCGACCTCGCGGTCGCGCTCTTTGCGGGAGGTCACCGCGTCGGCCGGAACATGCACATCGAATCCGCGTGCGATCAGGTCGAGGGCCGTCTGCAGAATGCAGACATGCGCTTCGATGCCGACCAGCACGACCTGCGTCCGCCCCCCCTGCGTCACATCGTTCATCCACTCCAGCGATGGCACCGCGCTGAACCGCAGCTTCGAAACGGGCGGCGGAACAATCTCACGCAACGTCTCGACCGTCCCGCCGAGTCCCTTCGGGTACTGCTCCGTCGCATCGACGGGAATCCCCAGTCGATTCGCCCCCTCAATCAACCGGCGGCAGGCGTCGGTCACCGCATCCCCATCGGGCATCAGCCGGATCAGTTTGGTCTGCGCATCCACCACCAGCAGCCGGGATGCTTCACGCGCTGCCAGCGCCCGACTCCGCATATTCTCAGACACACCACCACTCCCGGACGTCATCGGTGAGCGGGGAGCGTAAGCCCCCTGATGCGCCCCCCATGTCGCCCCAATTTTAACGGGACGCTCAGCCCCCCGAAACCGCTTCGACCTCGACTCCAATCTCCCAGTCGTCACAATCAACGTCTCGCCAGTCCCTCCCCGCCCCAGCCTGGGCCTCGCATGACCGCCGTTCCCCGAACGCCGACCCTCATTGCGTTCCTCGCGTTCGCCCTCGCGCTCAACGCCAGCCTGTTGCGTGCCGCCGACCCGGCGCAGCTCGAATTCTTCGAGAACGAAGTCCGGCCGCTGCTCGCGACCCACTGCTACGAATGCCACAGCGTTAAATCGAAATCCCTCAAGGCCGGCCTGCGCCTCGACAGCCGCTCCGCCCTGCTCAAAGGGGGGGACTCCGGCCCGGCGTTCTCGACCGACAAACCGGAAACCAGCCTGCTCCTCGAAGCCGTCCGCTACGAAGCCTACGAGATGCCGCCGAAGGGCAAGCTGCCCGCCAGGGACATCGCGGTCCTGGAAAAATGGGTCCGGCTTGGCGCCCCCTGGCCGGACGAACCGGAACCGGTCGCCGACAGCGCCCCGCCGCCGTTCGACCTCGCCGCCCGCAAGGCGTCCCACTGGTGCTGGCAGCCGATTCGCGCGCCGCAGCTCCCCGCCGTGAACGACGCCACCTGGCCCCGCGATGATCTCGACCGCTTCATCCTCGCTGGGCTCGAACAGCGCGGCTTCAAACCCGCCCCGTCCGTCGATCGCCGCGTGCTGCTCCGCCGCCTCAACTTCGACCTCATCGGCCTGCCCCCCACGCCGGACGAGATCGACGCCTTCCTCCACGACACCGCTCCGAACGCGGTCGAGAAGGTCGTCGACCGTTTGCTCGAGTCGCCGCACTTCGGAGAACGCTGGGCACGCCACTGGCTCGACCTCGTCCGCTACGCCGAGTCGCGCGGACACGAATTCGATAACGACACTCCCAACGCCTGGCAGTACCGCGACTACATCATTCGAGCACTCAACGCGGATGTTTCTTACGACCAGTTCGTGAAAGAACACATCGCCGGCGACCTCCTCGACCCGCCCCGGCTGCATCCCGAGAAGAAGTTCAACGAATCGATCCTCGGCACCGGCTTCTGGCACCTCGGCGAGTGGGTCCATTCTCCCGTCGACATCCGCAAGGACGAAACCGACCGCTTCGACAACATGCTCGATGTCATGTCGAAAACCTTCCTCGGAGTCACCGTCGCCTGCGCCCGCTGCCACGACCACAAGTTTGATGCGATCTCGCAGAAGGATTACTACGCGCTGTCGGGGTTCCTGCAGGGGAGCGATTACCGGCAGGTGGCGTTTGAGGCACTCGAGCACAACAAATGGCTGGCGGGGGAGTTTGCGAAGATTGATGCGGAGTCGAATCGTCGGCTACGAGACGTTATGTCGACGGCCGCGATCCACCGACTACCGGACGTCGCCGACAAGGCATTCAGTCCTTTGTTACCCGAAGACGACCCTGGTCCACTGCCGGATTTGTCCCGAATCTTGTTCGACTATCGAACGATTTCAAACGCGACATTCCGCCAGGATGGCGTCTTGTTTCGTCTTTTCCGAGCGGGTGATTTTGAGTTCACCGCCGACGTTGGTGAAACGCCGCGCGGGAACGTCGTTCGAGCAGGCTACGCAGCAAGTAATCCGATGTGGAATGGATGTTTGTACCCGATCGACTCAACTGCAAATCAGAAGGGCCGACTCGAATCGATTCCGCGCAGTGGACGGACTCTGCGGTCGCCATCCTTCGAAATCACGACTGGTGAGGTTTGGTGTCGAGTCCGCGGGAACGGGACGATCGTGGCATGCATCGATTCACACCGCTTGATTGCAGGCCCCTTGCACGGAGAAACGATCGTTGCCATTCCGGCTGGCGAAAAAACCAGTTGGGAATGGGTCGCACTCGACCTGCGCCGATATCAAGGGCATCGCGCGCACCTGGAGTTTACACCTTCTCAGAATCAACCACTCGCTGTTCAACTCGCGATTGAGGGGCCTCAACCCGAACGACCGTCAAGGATTGACGTTTTCGTTCCGCGCGAAGTCGACGCGATGTTGCGGACGGTGAGCGATGCGTTAGAGGCCTGGCGCACGGACAAGCCCTGCTCGCTTGATGAGGCGCGCCTGCGGGCGCGCGTCGTGATGAGTGCATGGTCGGTTGTCAGCAGAACGCCCGAGTTTCGGGAGCATTGGAAAGCCGAACTTGATCATTGGTCGGAGCGACGTGCCGAAGCCAAAGCCGGCATTTCAAAATCGTCCGCCCTCGCCCCTGCCATGCTCGATGGCTCCGGCGAAGATGACCGCCTCCTCATCCGCGGCAACTCCTCCACCCCCGGTGAAGTCGTCCCCCGCCGGTTCCTCGAAGCCATCGATGGACCGGCCGCGATGGCAGTCCCGCACGGCAGCGGCCGGCGGGAACTGGCGGAACGGATCGTCGATCCTGCCAACCCGCTGACCACCCGCGTCATCGTCAACCGCGTCTGGCATCACCTCCTCGGCCGCGGCATCGTTCCCACCACCGACGACTTCGGCGTCCTCGGCCAGCGACCCACACATCCCGAACTGCTCGACTATCTCGCCACCGAATTCCAGACGGACGGACAGTCGCTCAAACGCCTGATCCGGCGGATCGTGCTATCACAGACGTACCGAATGTCGGGCGACTGCGATCCCCGCACTGTCGAGGCCGATCCAAAGAACGATCTCTGGCATCACCGCCCGCCCCGGCGACTGGAGGGCGAGACCATTCGCGATGCTCTTCTCGCCATATCGGGCCGGCTCGATCGCACCCCGTTCGGCCCCTCGGTGAAGGTGCACCTCACCTCCTTCATGGAAGGCCGCGGCCGCCCGCCCCAGAGTGGTCCACCTGATGGCGCCGGCCGGCGATCGATCTACCTCGAAGTGCGACGCAATTTCCTGTCACCCTTCATGCTGACGTTCGATACTCCCAACCCGTTCAGCACGATGGGACGACGGAACAGTTCGAACGTCCCGGCCCAGGCCCTCATCCTGATGAACGACCCGTTCGTGCGCGACTGTGCCGAATCGTGGGCCAGGCGGGCGATCGCCGAGGGCCCGGCCGAAACGGATGCCCGCATTGCCTGGCTCTACCAAACCGCCTTCAGCCGCCCACCCAAGCAAGCGGAGACCCAATCGCTGCAGTCCTTCCTCAACACCGAAACGTCCTCCGCACAGGACCCCGCAGCAGCCTGGACCGACATCGCCCACGCGATCATCAACACGAAAGAATTCATCTTCATCCCCTGAACCAGATCACCACAGACAGAACAGCGAACCTCGCCACCAGCCCCCGGCATACCTCCTTTTTCTCTTTTCCTCCTTGTTCATTTTCTTCCTGAACACAGCGACTGGCCGGCACGAAAAAGTGGAACGAGGAGTGAAGGAGAAAAAGGAGTCCTGTGCAGTCCGAACAGCAGAGAATGTCCGTCGATTCCATACTGCTCACTGTGCATGGCGACAGCGTCCTGCTGCCGGTTCGGGCCCAGCCTGGCGCCAGGCGCACGGGAGTCGTGGGCCTGCACGGCGGCTGTCTGAAGATCGCTGTGTCGGCCGCACCGGAGAAAGGCAAAGCGAACGCGGCCCTTGTCGAGGCGATCGCGAAGGCCTTCGAACTGAAACGCTCGCAGGTGACGCTTCACCGCGGTGACACGAGTTCGCAGAAACTGTTCCGGCTGGAAGGACTCACGGTCGACGCCGCACGCGCGATCCTGACACGCCTGCTGACGGACGCCGCATCATGACGGCCCGGCCCCGCTTGCCGTTGCCGCCGCTGCCAGATCTCGCTGCCGAACTGGAGCGTCTCGTCGCGCTCATCCCTGCGGGTTCCGTGACGACCTACGGCGAACTCGCCCGCGCCCTCGGCAGTCGACACGCGGCCATCTGGGTCAGCCAATGGCCCCGTGAGCAGGCGGAACACGGGTCCGGGTTTGCGCGGCGGATTGTTGGGCTGAAGGACCTCGGCGAACTCGATCGTTTTTCAGACTTCCCGGACTCAAAACCACTCGCACCGCTCGAAGTCTGGCTGAAGCAGGCAGCGGCGTTTGTCGACGAACGGCCGCTGACGTCGCTTCCTCGCATGATTGCCGGAGTGGATGTCGCGTATCCGTCATCGGATCGTGCCGTCGCCGCGGCCGTGCTGGTCGATGGGGCGACAGGGTCAGTCCTGCACCAGGTCTCCATCGAGCACGCCGTCCGCTTTCCGTACATTTCCGGCTTCCTGACCTTTCGCGAACTCCCGGCGATGATCGCCGCCTGCAAAGCCCTTCCGCAGTCGCCGGAGGTCGTCATGGTCGATGGACAGGGCCGGCTGCATCCCCATCGTGGCGGGGTCGCCACAGGCTTTGCGGCCGCTACGGGCTGGCCAACGATCGGAATTGCGAAGTCGCTGCTGTGCGGGACGATTGAGTCGGTCGAACTGCCGGAGTACGGATCGCTGGTGCGACGGATCCTCCTTGATGGCGCGCACCTGGGCTTCGCCGTCCGAGCATCCACGCAACACGCACCGGTCTACGTCTCGGTCGGAGGGTGGCTGTCGCTCGAGAACGCACTCGACATCACCCGTTCGCTGCTCGGCCGGACACGTCTCCCCCTGCCGACCCACCTCGCGGACCGCAAGACAAAAGCCGAAGCCCGTCGACGGAGCGGACGGGCCTGACCTGGCCGATTTCCAGCGGTTCCGAACGCCGTGTGCCAAGCGGCAAAACATGCCGCCTGCCGATCGCCCGTCGCCAACCGCCCGCGGGAAACGACACTGGCCGTCCGGGAACGTCGGGGCGAACCTTGAACCGCTGTCGATGCACTCCTACGATTCGCGCCATTCTGCCGCGATCAAGAGCGTTCTGCGCGGTCCCGAATCGAGGAGCGAGTTCCGATGAAAGTTGCGTTGTTGACTGGCGGCGGCGATTGTCCGGCCCTGAATGCGGTGATTCGTGCGGTGGTCCGGACGATTGAAAACGCCGGCGGCGAAACCATCGGCTTCCTCGAAGGCTGGCGCGGGGCGATCGAGGCCAACTACGTTCCGCTCAAGGCCTGCGAGACCGACGAAATTCTCCCCAAGGGGGGCACCATTCTCGGGTCGTCGCGAACGAACCCGTACAAAGACCCGGCCCTGGTCGAGAAGATTCTCGCCAACTTCAAGCAGTTGGGCCTGGATGCCCTCGTCGCCATCGGCGGCGACGACACCCTCGGCGTCGCGAGCAAGCTGTACAGCGACTACAAGTTCAACACCATCGGCGTGCCGAAAACGATCGACAACGATCTTTCCAGCACTGATTTCACCTTCGGCTTCGACACCTGCCTGAACACGGTGATGGACGCCGTCGACAAGCTCCGCACGACGGCCGAATCGCATCGCCGGGTGATGGTCGTCGAGTGCATGGGCCGGCACGCCGGCTGGATCACCGCGTTCTCCGGCATCGCCAACTCGGCCGATGCCTTCATGGTTCCCGAACAGCCCACGCTGCTGGACGACGTTTGCGAACTTCTGAAGCGTCGCCGGGCGGCGGGCAAGAAGTATGGCATGGTGCTCGTCAGCGAAGGGGCGACGATCAATTACAAGGACAGCTCCGGCGCCCTCAAAACGGTCGATCTCAGCCAGACCGGCAAGAAAGACGACTTCGGCCACATCCAGCTCGGCGGCATCGGCAAGCAGGTGGCCGACCTCATCAAGGCCAAGACCGGCATTGAAACCCGCGAAGTGGTGCTGGGGCACCTGCAGCGCGGCGGTTCGCCGAGCGCCTACGACCGCGTGCTTGGCACGCGGCTGGGCATCCATGCCGGCCGGCTGGCGCTGAAGAAAGACTTCGGCAAGATGGTCGCGCTCCGCGGCCTGCAGATTGTCGCCGTGCCGCTGGCCGAAGCCGTCGGCCAGATGCGGACGCTGCCGAAGGAGTTCCTGGACGAGGCGAGCGAGTTTCTGCGCTAACCCGCAAGCGCCCAGCGAGCCGGAAGCGTCAGCGCCCGGAGCAATCCCGCCCAACCAATCCCAACAGGCCCGCGCAACACCGCGGGCCTGTTTTCGTTTCTCCAGAAGAACCACGACGAAATCGGGTTTGACGGACTTCGGATGATGACGGATCATCTGCCGTAGCCCGAAAGCAAGGCCAATCCATGATCGCCGACCCGAACACCATCCGCGACGCCGCGCTGCAGCTTCCCTCGCAGCAACGGATCGACTTGATCCGTGAACTCGAGATGAGCCTCGAATCGGACGCTCTTGCCGCGGACAAGGCCGCGTTTATCGCCGAACTCGATCGACGATGGCAGCATTATCTCGAGCATCCCGAAACCGCGATCTCGGCGGACGAACTGTTCCAGCGTCTGGACCGGAAACTCGGCCGTGCGACTTAAAATCCTCGCCGAAGCGGGACTCGAGGCCGAACAGGCCATCGAGTGGTATCAGGGGCAAAACATTCAGGCCGCTCTTGGCTTTCGGCATGCCCTCGAAGACGCCGTGAAATCGATCACCGCCCAACCTGACTTCTATGGGCTGATTGATGATCGATTTCGTGAATGTCTTGTTCAGGGGTATCCGTACGCAATCTACTTCGAATTCGTGCCCGACCAGGTCACGCTGTTCGCGATTTCGCACACGGCGCGGGAGCCCGGCTACTGGCGAGGACGGCACTGACACGAAGCAGGCTCTAGGAACAAAATCGTCCCTGGAGCCTGCTTGATCATTGCGATTGAATACCTCCCGCTGTCCGCTCACACCACCTGCCAGCTCGGCTTCTCCGGCAGGTACTTCTCGAACTCAGCGATCAGCTTTGCTTCGTACTCGCCGGCGAACGTCCCCTTCAGGAAGCGGTCCATGCCGGTCTTGTTGAACTCGGCCCAGCTCCCGTCTTCGTGGTTGGGGTTAATGGGGAAGTACAGCACGCCATTCGTCTTCGCGGCCTTCATGTCGCCCGGGGCGTCGCCCATCATCAGGATTTTGGTCGGGTCGTACCCGAACGTTTTGGCCTTCGCCAGAATCTCGGCCTTGCTGCCGACTTCCTGGCCGCAGATCTCGGCGATGTGGCCGTCCAGCTTGTGCTCGGCCCATTCCTTCTGCAGGGCCGGCGTCGGCGTGGCCGAGCAGACGATCAGGTCGACCTGCGGGAAGAGCGTTTCCAACGCTTCGCGCACGCCCGGGAACGGCGGAACGTCGTGGACAAGGTCTTTCACCGTCGCATCAACGGCCGACGACCACGCCGAGGCGATCTTGAGGTCGGGATCGCCCGTCTTTTCAGCTTCTGCCTTCACAGTGCCGCTAGACAGCTTGGTTTCGCGCTTCAGCCATTCGCGGACGCCGGTCATCGCGGGCAGTTTGAACCCGCGGGCCTGAACTTCAGGCCGCTGGGCGAGCAGATCGAGCGCCTTGATGTAGGCCGGGAAGCGGTTGGCACCGCGATCTTTGGAATAGAGGTTGATGAACTCGCACGTTTCGCGGGCGTACTTCGAGATCGCCTGCAGTCCGAAGTGCTTGATGTAGTTGGGGATGAAGCACTCCTTGTGCTTGATCTCCATGCTGTCGAACACGCAGCCGTCGGAGTCGATGGCGACCAGGAAATCGTGCTTGCGTTTGAAATTGGCGAGAGCTTCAGCCACGGCGGTTCACTGTCGTAAGAGTGGAGACGGATTTGGAGATCGCCACGATACCGAGTGGGAGGAAAAGGATGAAGGATGAACGGGGAAGGGCGAACGGGCGATAGCGGGCCGGTTCTCCGAACTTCGCTTTTCTCACCGTCATGTCACTGCACGCGACCGCCGACCGGCTGGTAAGTTGGCCGCATGAGCAAGCCGCAGCACTCGGCGATCCTGGCGACAATCTGGGCGGTCGTGCTCGTGCTGGCCGCCGTGTTCTTCCTGTCCGAAAGCGGCGAGGTACTCCCGCTCGTCTATCAGCAAGGTGGCTGGTTCGGACTGCTGGTCGGGCTGTACTTCTTTGTCCGCCTTTCGGCGAGCGCCATCTTTGCTGTGAGACGCAGCGTTCGAGAAGACGATCCACAAGAGCCTGACCACAGCGGCCAGACGACCCCGGAGCAAACGGCCCCACGACCAAACGGGCCGCGCATGAAATGAGCCCGGGGCAGGTGCTCCGGGCTCGTCGCAATTCGTTCAATCAACGCGGCTTAAAACCCCGAGAACGGGTGCTTTGCGGTGTCCTTCTGGGCGGTCACTTCGTCCGCCTTCGGCTCACCCTTCAGGGCGCGGGCGATCGATTCCTTGGTCGCCTTGTAGTTGTATTCGTAAATCTTCTTGTCGTCGGCCGCTTCCCAGTGAATGAACACACCGCAGACGATGCACAGCTTCTCGCACTGATCCTTCGGAATCACCCCTTCAGCAACGCTGTCGGCCACGGCCTTGGCAACGGCGTACTGGGCCGGGCCAAACATCTGGACGGCCTGCTTGGCCCCCTTGATGGTGACCTTCGTGATCATCACGGTCGACGGCTTAACGGCCAGGTTCGGCGTCAGCACGGCCAGCAGGTTGCTGTGACCGGCCGACTGGTTTGCGAGGGCATTGGCGAACGCCACGCCGGCCGGGCCGGATTTATCGCCGATGATCAGATCGATGTGCGCGATCTCGTTACCTTCTCCGACCAGCGACTCTCCGACGTAGAACGACATGCTGCAACTCCCCGGTATTTCGGCGCCTCCGTCTGCAACCCGATGTCAGACGGCAATGGTTTGCGGGCAGTGATACCAAGCGGGGACCTCAAATTCCAGCGGCGCAGTCGCTCGAACCGAAGTCCGGTCGGCCGACGCTGGCGAATGGTCCGGCCGTTGATACACTTTCGGCAGTGAAGGAAAGGTTCTCCGTCCACTTGAAGCAGTATCAGCGGTGTGAAACAGCCGGTTGCCGCGGGACGTGCGGCAAGGTCAATTCTCGCAGTCGCTCTCAGGGATGCAGGCGAACCGCTCCGTTGTCACGATGACGGTTCTTCTATGACTTTCGTTTCGCTGCCTGTTGCTGAACAGGACACCGGCGTTGTGAACGCCGAAGATTTTGTGCAACGTCTCCTGGGCCGCTCGCAACTCGAGCGGGCCGACGACTTGGAGCATGGCGAATTCGGCCTGCGCGACCTGCGCACCGGGGTTCGCGTGCGGGTGCCGGTGATGGAGCTCAACCGCTACACCGCCACCGAAAAGGAACGCGTCTCGCTGCTGCGCGAACAGGCGTAGCGGCGGTCGTCGCGTTTCTTATTTCGCCGCGTCGCGAATTCGCAGCGCCTGGGCGTCTCCCTTCTTTGCTGGCAGACGCACGGCGTGCCGAATCATCCAGTGCCGCGCTGCGCGCCGTTCGTCTGTGACCGATTTCCGGCTCACTTCAGATCGCCACCGCTCGCAGACCGCCCAGACCGTCTGCGGGTGGTCCTTCAGAATGTCGGCCAGGTGATTGGCGACCGATCGCCGTACGTAAAGTTCAGCATCGTCCTTCAGCCGCTCCAGCAGCGGCAGCGTCAGACCGGGATCGGCCTGAATCGCCTTCAGCCGCATCGCCCACGGCAGCCGCGGGCGGGTCCCTTCGCTCACCAGTCGGCGCACATGTGCATTCGGATCGCGCGCCCACTTCTCAAGCTGCGCCAGCGTCCGCTCCTGCTCGCGCACGATGTACGGCCGGATGGAAAACTCGGCCGTGAAGCGGCGAGTCAGTTCATGGTTCGCCTGCAGGCCGGCCTCAAAGTCGTCGATGCAGGCCGTGGCAACGACATGCGAATGCGGCAGATAGAAGAAGGGCGCGAGTCCATTGCCAGCCGTCGACTTGAGCTCCGGGCCGAACGAGCGTGACAGAACCGCCGCAATCGCCGCTGCTCCTGGCGGAAGTGCTTCAACCAGCGCGCGAGCGATGTGCGCCGCTCGTGGAATGAGTGCCAGTTCGTCGAGGCCCCGCAGTGCCGCCGCCTGGAAGCGACGCGCGTTGAACCCTGCGTGCACATCCGCGAACGACTCTGCCAGCAAACACACGAACCGGCGGTCGAGCAGGTTCTTCAGCGGCGTTCCGGTCTCAATCGACGACGGCGCCAGAAAACGTTGGCTGGCATGCAAATGGGCTTCTTCTTGCAATAACCGGGCTGAACGTGAAGGCATCGGTTCGACTGTCGTTCGACGTGACAACGCGATGAACCGGCTGACGACGGCTCGTGACGGGTCCGATTGTCGGCTACCATCACATCGCCCGCAACGACCCTCCGCTTCGCGCCCTGACTCCGGCTTTCTCGGGACCTCCCGACCGTGTCGACAACCCGCGCCGACTCCCGCCCCGATCGAAAACTTCCCAGACGAGTCTGGCTCGCCCGCACTCTGGCCGGCCTCGGCCTCTCCATCGGACCCCGCCCTGCCGCTGCGTCGGCCGACCTCACTGGTTTCCCCGGCTTCGGGCGTGCCAAATCAGTCCTCATGATTTACGCAAGCGGCGGGCAGAGCCAGCTCGACATGTGGGATCCCAAACCCGCGGCCCCTGCAGAAGTCCGAGGCGCCTTCGCCCCAATTTCCACCGCCGTCCCGGGCGTGCAGTTCTGCGAACACCTGCCCATGACGGCGCGCGTCGCCGACCAGTTCACCGTCGTCCGCAGCATGTCGCATGAAGACACCGACCACGGCTCGGCCACGTACCTCGCACTGACCGGCCACTACCACGCCCGCCGCTCGGCCAATCCGCCCCCCACTCCGTTCGACCTCCCGACCTTCGGGTCGATCGTTAAAAAAGTCCGCCCCTCGCAGCGCCATCCCTACTCGGCCGTCCACATCAACGGCCCGGCGCTGGTCCCCATCCTGCCAGCCCCAGGCCAGAACGCCGGCTGCCTCGGTGCCAAATTCGATCCGCTCGTCCTGGGCAACGTGTCAGAATCTGCCGTCGCGATCGAAGGCCTCGATCCCCTGCCCGATCTCCCCCTGCCCCGCGCTACCGCACGTCGATCACTGCTGCAGTCGTTCGATTCGGCTGCCCCGGTCCTCAAAGTTCCTGAATCGCAGCGTCTCGATCCCCACTACGATCAGGCCTATCGGCTGCTCGAATCACCCCGCACGCAGCGCGCCTTCGATCTCTCGCAAGAGCCCGAATCCCTCCGCGAGCGTTACGGTCGCAACCAGTCGGGGCAGGCCTGCCTGCTCGCCCGACGGCTTGTCGAAGCTGAAGTCCCCTGGATCAACGTCATCTGGAGCCCCAGCAACCGCGGGCAGGACCTGGCCCCCAGCGTGACCGACGCCTACGGCTGGGACACGCATAATGACATCTTCGATGCCCTCCAGCAGCAACTGCTTCCCCGCTTCGATCAGGGATTCTCGGCCCTCATCGAAGATCTCGACCATCGCGGACTCCTCGACCAGACGCTGGTCGTCTGCATGGGTGAATTCGGCCGCGCGCCGCTCGTCGCTCTCGAGCCCCGCTTCGCCGGCGCCACACCCGGCCGAAAACACTGGGCGGCGGCCTATTCCATCATCATGGCCGGGGCCGGCATCGCCCGCGGGGCAACCTACGGCGCCACCGATCGACACGGAGCCTACGTTCGCTCGAACCCCGTCGGCCCCTGGGACATCTCCGCCACCTTGTTCGCCGCACTCGGCATCGATCCCGCACAGGAACTGCACGACCGCACCGGCCGGCCCTTCGCTCTGGCCGCCGGAAAGCCCATCACCGGACTGTACGCCTGAGTCGATGACAGATGGAGTCGCATGACACGCGGTCCTTCGGGAGGGCGAAGCTCCGCTGCGCCGCGTCCGGAAGAGATCGCTCAAATCGGCCAGGACCCACCCACCGGCCCTGAAGAATCAGCGTTCCTACCCGTTCACTTCCAGGCCGGTGGCCGGCCTGTGAACATCGGTTAGCCAATCGCCGGATGCGGCTCGGCCGGAGCCTCGCCCTCCCATTCTTCAGACGCACGCACCACTATTATGGCCTCCAACGAATCCAACTCGCCCACACCTCTTGATCGCCGCCAGTTCCTCGCCGGCACGGCCGGAGCGTTGGCTCTCTCCACAGCGCACGCCAACGCGGACGACTCGCCCCGGTCGGCAACAAGACCTGCCTCGCCCCCGTCACTCACGATCCACCCGCGCTATCACCGCTGGCACGTCGACGCCGGAAAAGACTGGCTCGAGACCAACACCGGTCCAGCAGAACTCGACTGGACCATCCCGCTGCCACAGGTCGCACTGGTGCTGGTCGATGTCTGGAGCAACCACTACCTCAAAGATGCCGCCGCACGAGCGAACGCGATCGTTGAAGAGCGCTTTCCGCCACTCCTTTCCCGCTGCCGCCGCGCGGGTCTCACGATCATTCATGCCCCGTCTCCTCCGCAGGCCATCGGGCATCCAAACCATGTCGCCCTGCCGGAAGTCTCAATGCCCGACGCACGCGATGCCTGGCCCCCGCCGGCCTTTCGATCAAAATCGGGCCCTTATCAGTCCTATCGCCGTCCCGCCGAACCGCGCGAGCCCGAAATCCGCCGCGTGCGCGATCAGCTCACCATCCATCCCCTGGCCGTCCCGGTCGGCAACGAACCGGTCGTCGCGACCGGCGACGAACTGCATGCCCTCTGTCGCGACAGGGGAATCCTGTTCCTCCTGTTCGCCGGCTTCAACACCAACGCCTGCATTCTGGTGCGCGACTACGGCACGCTCGCGATGAGCCAGCGCGGGTACGAGACCATCCTGCTGCGCGACTGCACGACGGGCATGGAAAGTCCCGAGACCCAGCCCACACTCAGCCAGACCAGCGGGGCGATCCTGTTTCTGGAAATGTTCGGACAGTACTCCACCACGTCGAACGATGTTCTCTCGGGGTTGAACGCGTAGAACGAATGGAGATCGAGCACCGACCGGGCAATGGCCGGTCCTGTCGTCGCCATGGCCTCAATTCGGCCCGGCGCTTCCGGCCAAACAGAATTCGCACCTCGTTCCGGCCCGTGTTCGAGATGGCCCGCCTCAACAATCGTCCCCTGTTCGCCTCCGAGAGCCCAGCCACCGCCAGTTGCGGCCATGAAAACATGGCCCACACCAAACAAAAGAAGCCCCGGAAAATCGCTCGATTTCCGTGGCTCGTTGAGCGGAGAGGCAGGGATTCGAACCCTGGGTACCCGTGAGGGTACTCCGGTTTTCAAGACCGGTGCAATCGGCCGCTCTGCCACCTCTCCGGAAGGGGGGCCGTTGGGGCGCGATCATAGTTGTTGTCGCGAAGGTTGACAGCCTGAACGGCTCCCCGGTTCGCTGGCCCCGCGGTTTGCATGCCGATTCGCGCGTCGTCAGAATCGGAGGCCCCGCCGAGCATCCTCGTGCGGCGCCGCCGTCGGCGGCCCTCCATCCGCCTGTCCTGCCGAGTCAAGATCATGCGACTGTGCCTCGTTGCGTGCCTCTGTTCGCTTCTTCTCCAGTCGGTTTCCGCCGCCGCCGACCCGGCCCTCAAACTGAAAAAAGGGGACCGCATCGTTTTCGTCGGCAATACGCTGGCCGAGCGAATGCTGTATTTCGGCGGGCTGGAGACGGAACTCTACCGCCGCCATCCGCAACTCGATCTCGTCGTCCGCAACCTTGGCTGGTCGGCGGATGAGCTCACGCTGCGGCCGAGGTCGAAAGACTTCCAGGACCACGGCTACCGACTGGAAGACCAGAAGCCGTCCGTGGTGTTTGCATTCTTCGGGTACAACGAGTCGTTCGCCGGCGAGAAAGGGCTGCCGAAGTTCGAGGCCGATCTGAAGCAGTTCATCACCGAAACAACGACGACGAAATACAACGGGGAAGCGCCCCCCACGCTCGTCCTGTTTTCGCCAATCGCCAACGAGGACCTGGTCGAGCGAAAAATCCTCGCCGGGGCCCGCAATAACGCGAACATCCGCAGATACTGCGACGCGATGGAAAAGGTCGCGGCGGAGACGAAAACTCCGTTCGTCGACCTGTTTACGCCGACCCTGGCGATGTTCGATGAAGCGAAGACGCCGCTGACGATCAACGGCGCGCACCTGACGGCCAAAGGGGACCAGCTGCTGGGGAAGGTGATCGCCGATGCGCTGTTCGGGCCGTCGAAGGCGAATGGCGACACCTCGAAACTCCACGCCGCAATCGCCGAGAAGAACCAGCAGTTGTTCTACGATTACCGCGCGGTCAACGGGTACTACATCTACGGCGGTCGGAAGAAGCCGTTCGGCGTGGAGAACTTCCCCGCGGAATTCGCCAAGCTGCGGAAGATGATCGAGAACCGCGATCAGGCGATCTGGGCGATCGCGAAGGGGGAGACTCCAAAGATCGACGACTCGAACACCGGAGACTTCGTCGAGACGCCGTCGAACTTCACTAAAGAGATCAAAATCACGTCGCCTGAAGAGTCGGCCCAGCAGTTCACGCTGCCTGATGGGTTTGAAGTGCAGCTGTTCGCGTCGGAAGTGCAGTTCCCCGAATTGCAGAACCCGGTCCAGTTTGCGTTTGACGCCAGGGGGCGACTGTGGGTCACGACCATGCCGTCGTATCCCGGCTATCTGCCCGGTGAAACGCCGAACGACAAAATCCTCATTCTGGAAGACACCAGCGGCGACGGCAAAGCCGACAAGTGCACGGTGTTCGCGGACGGCCTCCATATTCCGACGGGCATCGAACTCGGCGATGGCGGCGCCTACGTCGGCACGCAGCCGAACCTGATGTTCCTCAAGGACACCAACGGCGACGACCAGGCCGACGTGCGGACCCGCATTGCACATGGCTTCGATTCGGCCGATTCGCACCATGCGATCCACGCCTTCGAGTGGGGGCCGGGGGGGGACCTGTACTTCGGCGAAGGAACGTTCCACCACACCCAGATCGAAACTCCCTACGGACCGACGCGGCTGAAAGACGCCGGCTTCTTCCGGTACGAACCGAAGACCGAGAAGCTGGACGTGTTCGTGTCGTACGGATTCGCGAATCCGTGGGGCATCAACTGGAATCACTGGGGGCAGACGTTCATTGCCGATGCGTCGGGCGGAGCGAACTACTTCGCGACGGCCTTCTCCGGCGATGTCGATTACCCCACGAAGCACCCGAACATGAAGCAGTTTCTCGTCAAGCAGTGGCGACCGACCTGCGGCTGCGAGTTTGTTTCAAGCCGGCAGTTTCCGGACGAACTGCAGGGCAATTACCTGCTGAATAACTGCATCGGATTCCAGGGCACGCTGAACTACAGGATGTCGGAAGAGGGCTCGGGCTTTCATGCCGACCCGGTCGAACCGCTGTTGCGGTCGAGCGACCCGAATTTCCGGCCGGTGGATCTGCAGTTCGGTCCGGACGGCACGCTGTACATCTGCGACTGGTTCAACCCGCTGGTCGGGCACATGCAGCATTCGATCCGCGATCCGAACCGCGACCAGAATCACGGCCGCATCTGGCGGGTGGTGTACAAGAACAAGCCGCTGCTCACGCCGCCGAAAATCGACGGCGCGTCGATCGAGTCGCTGATTGCGCTGCTGAAGGAACCGGAGTACCGGACGCGGTATCGTGTGCGCCGCGAGTTGCGGGGGCGCGATACGACGGCCGTGGTGAACGCGCTCGACCGGTGGACGTCGACGCTCGACGTGACGAACCCGGACGACGCCCATCACATGCTGGAGGCGTTGTGGGTGAAGCAGCATCACAATGCGGTCGATGCCGTGCTGCTGGGGAAACTGCTGGAGGCGCCCGAATCGAACGCCCGTGCCGCAGCCGTGCGGGTTCTGTGCTACTGGCGGGACAGCATTCCCGATGTGCTGAAGCTGCTGCAGGCCCGGGTGAATGACGAGAACCCGCGCGTACGGCTCGAGGCCGTGCGGGCGCTCAGTTTCTTCCACACTCCGGAAGCGCTCGACATCGCGGTGGAATCGCTGGTGTACGACCAGGACTACTACCTGGAGTACACGCTGAAAGAGACGATGAGCACGCTGGAGAAGCGGATCAAGGAGTGAGTTCACTGGTTGCGTCGGAACCGGATCCGCGCGTCGGTTGTGCGAGCGCATGAATCAGCGCATTTGGATGTCGTTCAAAATCGCGGTTCGCATCACGTTTGTGATACTGGCCCCGATTGCCGTCCTGTGGGCCGTCTTTTTCAGTTTGACACACGATCTGTCGATCGGCGATCCAGTAGGACGAGACGCTGTCTTTATTGGTGAGCGTGCTCGACAGGAGATCAGGCTGAATCTGCCAATGACTGCCCATGGGCTGTATGCAATGAATGGCGGCAATTGGAGCGGCAGCATCACGTACTGGGCATTTTCGTGCGCGACCGTGGAGGAGTGTTGGGCCGTCATTGAGAGCGAAAGATTCCCGCTGCGAGCCAGTTTTCAGCCCTGGAAACCGTCAAAGTACGCCGTGGTGATGCAGGGGCCGGCATTCTACGGAAACGATGAGAAAACGCCGCTCTGGGACGTGAATGGCATCAGGAATGGCGCCGTGTATGAAACTGTCGAGAAGTACAATGACGGCGTGGGATGCCGAAGGATGACCTATTGGGCAATCGACTTCGATCGCCGCCGAGTCTACTACCACTCCGAGAGTGGAGGCTTTCCGTGCGACCAGGCCGATTCACCCAGGCCGGTTGACTCGGATCGAACCTGATCAGTCACGACTTCACCTCATCCTCCCTCCGCGTCAGCGCGAAATAGACGACGTAGAACCACGAAAACAGTCCGGCGATGGCGGCCAGCAGGATCGATCGGTTCCGCTGCCACGAGCAGACGATCGCCAGCGCCGATCCCATCGTCAGGCCTGATTGCGTCACGAATTGAACGTTTCCTGAATCAGCGAGCAACATGGCGGCTCCGGTGGAAAAATGGTCGCGTCGGTCTCAATCGTCCGGCCCTTCCATCATCTGGATCGCCGGCCACTTCTGAATTGCAAACGCAGCGTCGGCGTCATCGGTTCAGAAATCAGGTTCAAGCGCCGCCCGAAGACGGCTCAGCGGCCGGCCACGGGCGTCTTGCCGGAGTGGCCGGCGACTTCGCGCACGTATCGCGGCACGAGGTAGCCCGGCAGCCGGGCCGTCAGTTCCTTGATGAACCGCAGGCCGTCGTGCTCGGACGTCTCGAAATGCCCCGCCCCTGCCACGCGGTCGAACTGATGCAGGTAATAGGGAATGACCCCGAGGTTCCCGAGCGATTCGCAGAGCGCGGCCAGCGCGTCCGTGGAATCGTTCACCCCCCGCAGAAGCACCGCCTGGTTCAGCGTCGGCAGGCCAGCGTGAACGAGAGACCGCAGGGCTTCCACGCAATCGTGCTGAAGCTCCTGGGCGTGGTTCGCATGCACCACCATCACCGGCTGCAGACGCGAACCGAGCAGCAGGTCGATCAACGCGGGGGTCACGCGGTCCGGCAGGACGATCGGCAGCCGGGTATGAATTCGCAGTCGCCGCAGGTGGGGGATCGATTCGAGACGCTCGACCAGGGCGGCGAGGCGGGCGTCCGTCAGCACCAGAGGGTCGCCGCCGCTGAGGATGGCCTCGTGAATCGTGTCGTCCGCCGCGAGGGCGTCGATCGCCGGCTGCCAGTCATCAAGCCGGCGGGGTTCATTGCCGTAGGGGTAATGGCGGCGAAAGCAGTAGCGGCAATGGACAGCGCAGACGCCGGTGGTGATGAGCAGTGCCCGGCCCTGGTACTTCTGAAGCAGCCCCGGAGCAATGCGGGCCGCGGAATCGCCAACCGGATCGTCGGCCAGGGCGGCGTCCTCGACGAGCTCCTCGCCGACCGGCAACACCTGGCGGAGCAGCGGATCGGCCAGATTGCCAGGCCGCATGCGTCTCACATAGCTGCGGGGGGCGACCAGCGGGAAGGCGTCGGCCGCGGCGCGGGCGGCGGGCAGCAGGGAGGCCGGCAGCTGGAGGAGTTCGAGCAGCTCAGCCGGGTCGCGAACGGCGTCCGCCAGCGAGCGCCGCCAGCCGCCGGATGGCGTGGCGATTCCCACCTCGCGGCCGCCGGCCGGGAAGGCTTCTGCGGGGGAAGCGTCGAAAGGGGGGCGGTCTTCTGTGGAGGCGGAGATTTCCCTGTTTCCAGCCATCTGCTATCTTCCCGATCCGCTGAGCCGATCGATTCGGCTGCGGGTGCTGCTCATTCTGCCGGCGAACGACGCCAGGCCACCCTACATCGATTGTTTCGAGACTCGACCAATGGCTGTGTTTAACGCCGGTGAATTTCGTAAGGGTATCAAGGTCATCGTCGAGAGCGAGCCTTACGAAATGGTGCACTGTGAGTTCGTGAAACCGGGCAAAGGGCAGGCCCTGTACAAGTGCAAGATGCGGAACCTGCTGAAAGGTTCGCTGCTCGACCGCACCTACCGCAGCGGCGACTCGCTGGAAGCGGCCGACATCCGCAATGTCGACGGGATTTATTCCTACTTCGACAGCCAGGACTACATCTTCATGGACAACGAAAGCTTCGAGCAGATGGGGCTTTCAAAAGACGTCTGCGGCGAGCAGATGCGGTTCATCAAGGAGGGCAGCCCCTGCCAGCTGATGTACTGGAACGAGAAGCTCATCGGCGTCACGCCGCCGTCGCACATCGTGCTGGAAATCACCTACACCGAGCCGGCCGCCCGCGGAAACACGGCCACGAACGTCTCCAAGCCGGCCACTGTTGAAACCGGCGGCGAGATTCAGGTGCCGTCGTTCATCAACATCGGCGAGAAAGTGAAGATCGACACCGAAACCGGCAACTACCTCGGCCGGGTGAACGAGTAAACGGAATCCCCGAAAGCCCACGGGTCGCAGCCCGTGGGCTTTTTTTGTGAGCGCTGCATGCCCCGGCTCCACGGCGTGGAAATCGTCGACACCTTCGCCGAAGCCTTCTCGATGTCAGCCACGCGGCTCATCGTGACGGCCGTGAATGAGAAGTGGGCCCGCACCGCGGCCGATGTGTTCACCGGCAACGCCACCAGCGTCATCGCCTGCGACTGCGAAGCCGGGCTCGAACGCGTTGTGCCGGCGGACGAAACTCCTGACGGCCGGCCCGGCGTGTCGCTGCTGGTGTTCGCCTTCAGCCGTGATGCGCTTGCGAAGGCGATCGTCGCCCGCGTCGGCCAGTGCATTCTCACCTGTCCGACCACCGCCTGTTTCAACGGGCTTGAGAATTCCCCGCCGGAAAAGCAGATCAGCCTGGGCGAACAACTGCGCTATTTCGGCGACGGCTTCCAGATCTCCAAGGTCGTCGGCGACCGCCGCTTCTGGCGCATCCCCGTGATGGATGGCGAGTTCCTCGTCGACCACAAGGCCGGCACCATCACGGGAGTGGCCGGCGGCAATCTGCTGTTCTGTGGCACGACTGAAGCGACCGCGCTGGCCGCCGCTGAAGCGGCCGCCGAGGCGATGCGTTCCGTCCGCCACATCATCCTGCCATTCCCCGGCGGGATTGTGCGCTCGGGCAGCAAGGTGGGCTCGAAGTACAAGGGGCTGAAGGCCAGCACGAACGACGCCTACTGCCCGACGATCCGCCCGCTGGTGAAATCGGCCCTGCCGGAGAACTGCAACGCCGTCTACGAAATCGTGATTGACGGGCTGTCGTTCGAGGCCGTCCAGACCGCGATGCGCACCGGCCTGCATGCCGCGGTGCAAACACCAGGTCTCCTCCAGGTCACCGCCGGAAACTACGGCGGGAAGCTCGGGAAGCATCATCTGCATTTGAAGGATCTGCTGTAGGGCCGGCTCCCGCCGGCCGCCGCGTGCAAGAGCGGCCGCAAGACCCCCGGCTTCTTTGGAGAAGCCGGGGGTCTTGTGAACTCCACTACTCAATCCGCTCGCGTTGGTCAGATCCGTCCACGGTCGTTCGTCCCGTGAGGCGATGCAGTTCGTTGGTCAAGTCATTCTGCACGAGCGTACCTGCGTCGAAATGGGTGATCCGCAGCGGCGCCCGCGACTTTGCATCCGGCTGCCTCGCTGAGATTTCGTACTCCTCCGACAGCACTTCAAGACGTCGACGGCCTGGATTGTCCTTGTCGCCAGTTGCACGACCCGCTGCGACATCTTGAAAGCGACCGATCCGGCAGCCACTGGGCAGCCAGAGCCCGGGACGGTACTCCACAAAGTCAATCCACCGAATTTCATGCCCCATGGTGATGGAGCCAACTTCGATTCCCGCAGCCGCCTTTGCGCCCAGTTCGCACAAGCAGTGGACAGGAGCACAACCGCGAGCGACGGCGAAGTGAATCGTCAGTCGGTCAACGATACGGTCGGGGAGGCCCTGTTGATTGGGCTGAAAAAGCGTGACGCGAATGCATCGCTCGCGTTCAAAGTCTGCAGTGGCATCGAATTCAAGAAGACGATTCTCCGCCACAGCCTGGGCCAGCCAGGCCGGGAGGGTGAGGAACTGTCGCAGTCGAGTGTCGGGAGCTGCGGCCCCCACAGCCAGAGCGGGAACGGATGAGAGCGTGCTGGCTTGCTGTCGATAAACCCGTGGCTCATCGCCCCGGATGAAGCTTTGCCACTCCTCGCCGACTTTCCATTCACTGGAAGTCCATTCGTCCGTCTGGCCGAAATCGTTGACGCTGACGTCGACTCGGAATTCGTCGGGCAGTTGTCGGCGCAGACGATAGAACTCTTTTCGCTCGGGGATCCCCGAAGCGACCGCGGGGCCCGGAGGGGATGGTGCGGCCGAGACACCCGGTAGCGCAAAGGACTTCCGGATCGCCGAAAATGCCGAGCCCGGCACCGACTGGGCGTTGCGATACGTTGCGAGATCGCGGCCGCCTCCCTGAGTCCGAGCGATGCTCACATCAATCGGAGACAGGTCGCGTTCACGGTCCCGAAGCCTCTCAACGAGCTCGTTCACGCTCGCGGGTGGTTGTGCCCGGGCAGGGCAATGGAGGACGATCGTGACAATGATGAGCCATTTTGCCATCGGTGCCTCCCTCTGGATTCGCCCCACCTGAGGATTCTTCGACAGTTTGATGAATCAGCAGCGGCAAGTTCAAGCAGCGGTAGGGCCGGCTCCCGCCGGCCCTACCGCTGCGTCCAAGAGCGGCCGCAAGACCCCCGGCTTCTTTGGAGAAGCCGGGGGTCTGCTGTGTTACTCCAACCCCTTCCGCACCTCCAGCACCGCGTTCACGATCTCCTCTTCCAGGTCCGGGTGCCAGCGGGAGGGGAACTGGTTCCATTTCATCGCGTCGCCTCCTTCGTAGCCTCCTTCATCCCACACGCGGCGGCTGGGGATGTAGGTCATCACGTCGTTGCTGTAGCCGGCCACCCACACGATCGGGTCATCGATCTCCCGCTGCAGGCGGAGTGAATAATCGATCACCACTTCGCCACCCAGGGCGACGAGTGTTAGTGCATCGCCGAGGCGAATCACCTGGATCGGGTAGGGGTAATCCTTCTCCAGTTGCTCCCCTGCATCGAGGCGCTCGAGGAGGCGGGTCGCCAGGCCAGCATCCAGTTTGTCGGACGACTTCGCGCGCGATTCCAGTTCCGCCCGGGCCGGCTGCCGCTCGAACCGCAGGGGAATCTCCCGCAGGGCCGAACGAAGTGGGCCGGTGAGCGTCTTCGGCGGCGTCTCCAGAGCTGTCTCGACCGCCAGGGCCAGCGTGCGGCCGTGGGCTTCAACGAGTTCGGGATCACGTCGTGGATACGGGTTCTGATCGCCGCTGCAGCCATTCATGAACATCGCGACGGTCCCGGGGTGCTTGGCTTCGAGGAATGCCTGGGCCGCGCCGGCGTAGTCGCCGCTGAACTTCTGCCAGCCCAGCACGGTGCAGTGGCAGGCGTAGCCGAACACGATGGCGATTTCCTGCTTCGCCTCGGTTCCCACGACACGCAACACGGGCACCCGGTGATCGACCGGGCCTTCGGACCACGGGGCGTTCTGGTAGCCCTTCTCAGTCGGGCGCCGGCGGTTCATCGCAAAGCCGCACTTCGCATGTGAATACTCGACCGTCGCCGGAACCTGCTTCGATTTGGCGTCGCCCACAATCTTCGTGAAGGTGTCCACGAGGAAATCGCAATACTCGGCCGCTTCGCGTTCACGCAGCGGGGCGTCGTCCGTCTTCGAGGTGCGCCACACGCGCATTTCCGGGCCGCAGTGGGTGTGAGACGCGTTGATCAGGAGACGCTCGGAAGAGATGCCGTGCTCCTTCTGAATGCGTTCGGCCGCGGCCAAACGCACGTTGCGCGGGATAGTGACGAGATCGATCGTGATGATCGCCAGCGGCCCGTTCGTTCCATCATCGAGAACGAGTGATTTGGCGAAGAGGTCCATCGCCACCCCTTCGGCCGGCTTGGTGCGGGAGGCATAACCCGCCATCCACATCAGGGATTTCGGCGTGATGACCGCCGAGGCCGCCCCGGCCTGCCAGTTGGCGGGAGGTGAACCGCCGGCGCGTTCCTGGGCGTGTGCGGTGGCGGTGGTGACAGCGAGCAGCAACAGCGCAAGCAGTCTCATGGCGGGAGTCTCCGGAGGGAATCGCGAGGTCATTTCGTCGGCCGGACCTGGAATCGCCAGTGGCATGCAACCAGTGGGATGCGAGTCGGATCGACGCGGCAGGCGTCACGCAGTGTACCGGGCAGACCTCAGAACCTCATCGAGGTCGCTGCCTGGATTCCCGCGCACAGGGCGGGCGAAGCTCCCGCTGAGCCGCATCCGGCGAAAGGCCATTCATCGGGGAAACCGCCGACCACCGGCCCATGTGCAGTGAGTCCTCCTCGCCTTCGCCGCCCGGACTTCAACGTTCCTGCGCAACCTCTCACGCTTCATTGATCCATGGCAATTCACAAACACCACCTCAGAACACCTGCCCCAGCCCGCGACTCCACTCCGGCCCCAGGTGACGCGCTGGCGCACATCATGCGCAATGCTCGTCATGCTCTCTCAAGTGACCAGCGTTCCGCGCAGGGCGACCGCTCAGGGGGGCGTGGTTGCGCCGGGCGTCGATGTCGTGGGCGATCCAACCACCATGCCGATCCGCACGATGGCGCCACCGGGAGCGACTTCCCGCACCCACAGCGTGATTTCCCCGAAAGCCACGCACCGGTTCAGCGGAGAGTCTTCGGCCGCGAGTCGCTCCGCCAGCACCTGCGCCAGAGTGACCTCTTTTCGCGGATCGACGGTGATGCCATACAGCTCGTGCAGCTGCCCGGCCGTCGTCGATGCGCGGAGGGGAAATTCCAGTTGCGACGGCAGCGATTCGCAGGGCGTCGGGGCCGCGGCGAACACGCGGTCCACCAGCCGTCGCAGTTCCGGGCGGAGCACCAGAATGACGTGGTCTCCCTCGCGGATTTCGGTGTCGCCATGCGGCGGAATCATTTTCTGGTCGCGTGCGACGACGGCGATGACGACGCCTTCCGGCAGGGCCAGCTCGCGCACGCGGTGTCCGGCCGCGCGCGAGTGCGGCCCGACGAGGTAGTCCACAATGTCGCCGTCCACGTCCTGCAGCGAACTGATCTCCAGGGTGAGCGGGGCCTTCGGTTCGGACGGCGTCTGCAGCCCGAGTCGCCGGGCAAGCACCGGCAGGGTCCAGCCCTGAACGGCCGCCGACAGCAGCACGACGAAGAAAATGACGTCAAACATCTGGCTGGCGTCCGCAATGCCGTACATCAGCGGAAACGTCGCCAGCGTAATGGGGACAGCCCCCTTCAGCCCTCCCCAGGAAAGAAACAGCAGTTCCTTCCGCGCGAACCGGAACGGCAGCAGCGAAATCAGCACCGCCACCGGACGCGCGACGAACATCAGCACCAGCGCGATCAACAGTGCCGGGCCGGCGATCGCCAGCAATCGGCTGGGAAAGCTCAACAGCCCCAGCACCACGAACATCACGATCTGCGACAGCCAAGCGCCGGCATCATGAAACACAAAAATTCCGCGCTGGAAAATCAGCCTCTGGTTGCCGATCACGATGCCGGCAATGTACGCGGCGAGAAACCCGCTCCCTCCCAGCAGGGCCGCCAGCCCGAACGACAGAAACGCAAACGACATCACCAGCACCGGGTACAGCCCGGCCGCTTCGAGCCGGATGACATTGACCAGCCGCACCGCAGCCCGCCCCACCAGCGCCCCCAGAATCGCGCCGACGACCATCTGCTGCGCGAACAGCCAGACCACCTGCGGCCCGGCCTCGACCCGGCCGGCGATCACTTCCACGCAGGTGATGGTTAGAAACACGGCCATTGGGTCGTTCGAGCCGCTTTCCAGTTCGAGCGTCGACCCCAGCCGATCGGGCAGCCGGATTCCGCCGGAACGCAGAATGGCGAAGACCGCCGCCGCATCGGTCGAGCCGACAATGCTCCCCAGCAGCATCCCCTCCGAGAACGGCAGTCCGAGAATGAGCGTGGCCGCCGCGGCGGTGATGAGCGTCGTCAGCAGGACGCCCAGAGTCGCCAGCACCAGCGACGGCTTCCACGTCGCCGTGATGGACGACCAGCGGGTGCTCAGTCCGCCGTCAAACAGAATCAGCACCAGGGCAATCGTTCCGATGCCGTGCGCCAGGGTGTAGTTTTCAAACGGAATGCCGCCAATGCCCTCCGACCCCGCCAGCATGCCCAGCAGCAGAAACAGCACCAGGACCGGCACGCCGACGCGCGACGAGAACTTGCTCGAAACGATCCCCAGCAGCAGGAGCAGGCCTGTGACGAGGACGAGTTGATCGACAAGCAGCATGAGAACGGACGAGCCAGGAGCACGAGGACGACATGCGGGCGGCGCATCGTAGCATCTCCGCAGGTCATGACGTCGGATCTCTCAGGAACGCTCACTTCGGCCACGCCGTCTCCACCCCCTGCCCGCGGATCAGCGTCTGGAATTCTGCAACCAGCTCGGCCGATTCCGCCACCTGGTGCGACGTCGTCCGGCGCTGGTGGTGGAAACTGGCCAGACAGCCGGCCGCTTCGCCAATTCCCCACTCCACAGGGTGCAGCCGGTAGCAGCCATTGGTGACATGCGTCGTGCCGATGTTCTTGCAGGCGGCCAGCAGGTTCGTGACCCGCTGCGGGATCAGCGAGCGCAGCGGAATCTGGAACTGCAGCGATGCGAAGTCGATGTAGTTGTCGCCAGCCGAACTGGGGTGGAGGTCGATGTGATACGACCCGACTCCGACCGAATCGGCAAACTCAGGCGCCCGCACTTTCGCCGCCGGCTCGCCAGTGAACTGCGCGCGATTTTCCCGCCCGACATGCTGTTCCGTGACGGTGAACAGCGCCCGGATGCGCCGGGCTTCGCGGACATAGGGGTATTTCGCGAGCCCGTCCTCGGTCCCCAGCATGTCCCGCCGCAGCAGCAGGCCCGGGTAGCCGGTCCCGCCGTCCGGTCGGGGACACTCCGTCTGCAGCCAGTACATCAGCGAGAGGCTCAACTGCTTCGCCCGCGCGAGGTGCTGGTCGGCCGCATCCTGTTCCACGCCAACCAGCGGCCCGAGCACGTAGTCGTTCTGCGGCCAGTTGACGAGCGTGACATTCCCACCGCCGGTCTGCTCCGTGAAGTGCGACGCCGTCCGGATCTGGCGATACCGGAACAGGTTCAAGCCCTGCGTCGGAGCGAGCGTGGGGTCGAAGTCGAGGCGTTTGGGAGTCAGGTCGCGCGGGTTGGAATAATTCAGGTCGAGCAGCTTCCCCGACCAGGGCGGCGTCATCTCCGGAACAAACTCACTCCAGAATCCGTACTCCTCGGGACGGTCGATCACATGGTTTTCGCCGGGGCGGTACTCGGCGGCGAAGCAGACCGTGAACGCCTGCTGGTTCAGCGGGTTGGCTTCATCGGCGGCATGCAGCTCGCCGGTTTCCGCCTTCGATTCCGCCCCCATGACGAACTCGGTCTTCGTCAGCGGCAGCAGGTCCCCCAGTTCGCTGGCATCAATGAACTGCGGGGCCGACAGCACGGTTTCCGCCCCGGTTCGCATCGACCGCACACGGACCGAGTCAACCCGGTCGCCCAGGACCTCGGCCGAGACCGGTTCGGATTCGAGCAGCAGCGTCAGCCGGCCGCTGCTGAGGTGCGGCGCGAGCATATCCTGCAGCACGGCCAGCGCCACTCGCGGCTCGTGGCAGAGTCTCGACACGCTCCCTCCCCCCGGGTTCAGCAGCGGGTTGTCGCGTGCCTCGGCCGTCAGCGGGAAGTTGCGGCGGTAGTACTCGCGGACCCGGCCTCGGAAGTCGCGATACGACAGGTTGGCCCCGTGCTTCTCGATCTGCGAATGTTCATCGGGCGGGACGGCCTGTGAGGTGAGCTGTCCGCCGATCCAGTCGGTCGGCTCGGTCAAAATGACCCGCAGGCCATTGCGGGCCGCCGCCAGTGCGGCCGCCACGCCCCCCAGTCCGGCACCAATGATGACGACATCCCCCCGCAGTTCCCGGCCGCCGGCCACCCCCCGAGCTGCCCGGGAAACCGTTTGCGCCGCAGTCCGGCCAGGCCGCAGGCTCCAGCCGGCCGCCAGCCCCAGCATGCTCGACCGCAGAATGTCTCTTCGATTCCAGTGCATTGCCGTATCCGCCTCACGCAGGACTTCAGGACTTCAACCGGCCGCCTCGCCGACAGGTCGACAGGGGACGGTAGCGACCGCGGCCGGGACCTGCACCCGCAACGGAAAACGGCGTGTCGCAAAAACCATGTTACAAAGCGATTGCCGACAACGGTTTCCCTCGGTCCGTCGCGAGCGTCGCCGCTGGCGGGTCGTTCCCGTGTGCTGAGGACTTCCGCTGTGTCCCGTTTCCTGCTTGTGGCATGCCTAGTTGCTCCGTCCCTTGCTGCTCTGGGATCGCCGGCGATGGGCCCGGACCGCGACTGGCCCCAGTGGCGCGGTCCCCAGCGCACCGGCTTTGTCGCCCCTGAAGCCTGGCCGACCAGTCTTGCGGAGTCGACGCTGACGACACAGTGGCGCGTGGAACTCCCGTCGAGCTACTCCGGCCCGGTGGTGGTGGGGGATCGCGTCTTCGTGACGGGCTCGACCCCGGAGAAAACCGAAGTGGTGCTGGCGCTCGATCGTGCGACCGGCCGGGAACTGTGGAAGGCGGAATGGCCGGGCTGGATGGTCGTCCCGTTCTTTGCGATGGCCAACGGCAACTGGATTCGCGCCACGCCGGCCTGTGACGGACAACGGCTGTACATTGCCGGCATGCGGGATGTCCTCGTCTGTCTCGATGCCGCAACGGGGAAGGAATACTGGAGGGTCGACTTCGTGGACCAGACGAAGTCTGAACTGCCGGCGTTCGGCTTCGTCTCGTCGCCGCTGATTGTGGGCGACTCGGTGTATGTGCAGGCCGGCGGCGGGCTGGCCCGGCTTGAAAAAGAGACGGGGAAAATCGTCTGGCAGACGCTGAAGGACGGCGGCGGAATGAACGGCAGCGCCTTCTCGTCGCCCGTGATGGTCGAGATTCACGGCAGGCCGCAACTCGTCGTGCAGACGCGGGAGCAACTCGCGGGAGTCGACCCGGAGACAGGCCGCGTCCTGTGGTCGCAGGCCGTCGAGGCGTTCCGGGGCATGAACATCGTCACCCCGACAGTGGTCGGCAATCGCATCTTTACGAGCACGTACGGCGGCGGCTCGTTCCTGTTCGAGATTTCGCTCACCGACGACGCCTGGGCTGTCCGTCAGATCTGGCGGAACAAGGTGCAGGGGTATATGTCGTCCCCGGTGGTGATTGACGGGCACGTTTACCTGCATTTGAGGAACCAGCGGTTCGCCTGCCTTGAACTTGAGACGGGATCGGAGAAGTGGATTTCGCGGCCCTTTGGCAAATACTGGAGCGTCGTGGCGAATGGCGACACGCTGTTGTGCCTGGACGAGCGCGGGGAACTGCTGCTGATTGAAGCGACGCCCGACGAGTTTCGGTTGCGAGAGCAGCGGACGATCACCGAGCAGCCCGCGTGGGGGCACCTAGCGGTCAGCGGCCGTCAGGTGTTTGTCCGCGAGCTGGGCGGGTTGATCGCCTTGAAGTGGGGCGAGTGAGCGGGCTGAATGATGTGGCGGGCTTCAGACTGGAGGTCGCGCGGCGACCGGCTGGCCTGCCAATTGGCAGGTGTTGCCAAAAATCAAATCATTTTTGATTTTTATTTCATGGTATGGTGAGTTTCGGGCCAGTAGCCTCACTCGGTCATGTCATTTGCTGTTCTGGCAACCAGGGCCTCAGCCGTCGAAATCCGCCGGCAGTGCGCCCGCCCTACAGGAGTGTGTTATGCTGAAGTCGAGGCGGAGGGGCTTTACGCTCATTGAACTGCTGGTTGTGATCGCGATCATCGCGATTCTGATCGCTCTGCTGCTGCCGGCCGTGCAGCAGGCCCGCGAGGCGGCCCGGCGGACGCAGTGCAAGAACCACCTGAAGCAGTTTGGGCTGGCACTGCACAATTATCACGATGTGCACCTGATTTTTCCGCCAGTGAGCATCAACCCCGGCAGTGATACCTGTGACTCTGTGATCCCCGCGACATCGCAGATTTTCAATCACACGGGCTATCAGATGATCCTGCCATTCCTGGAGCAGTCGGCCGTCTACAACGGCATCAATTTCAGTCTGCCTTCAGGCGAAGCACGGCACGGCACGGCATGCACACGAGCCGTCGGCACCACTGTCACTCCGAACCCCAATATTGCGGCTCAGGACGTAGTATTGTCGTTCATGTACTGTCCCAGCGACCCGCTGTTTGACTCTCCGAAGACAAATGCCGCTGGTGTGTATGCGGGAACCCGCCTGCACCGGACGAATTATGGTTTTCCGACACATGCGTTTGAGCAGCAGACGGTCGCCGCCGGCGGCTCTCGCGGACAGACCTACCGCGGAGCGAACGCGCTGACCAAGGGCATCTGGTGGCATAACGGAGCGGCTCGGATCGGCGAAATCAAGGATGGCACGAGCAACACGATGATGATGACCGAGACGGTGACCCGAAAATCGAGCGCCAGCTACGGCCCTTACTGGAATGCCTACACCCACACGATGTACCTCGTGCCGAGCCTGGAAGGCATCAACACGCTGCGTGCTGGACTCACCCTTCCCTATGCCTGGGCCGTGTCCAGTCAGCATACCGGCGGCGTACACATCCTGATGGCCGATGGCTCAGCCAGGTTTCTGAGCAATAACACTTCAATGGATATCGTGAATGGCACCGTGTCAATCATGAACGGCGAAGTGTTGGGCGAGTTCTGAGCCGCGTTTCAAGTTGGTTTAAGACCAACGACTGTCCACCGCCGAACGCCGCATTCGCGGCGTTCGGTCCGTTATACCTCTTGATACCTCTTGCGACGTTGGAGCGTTTTCTCATGCAGCGGTTCCCGATGCAGTTGATTCCTGCGATATTGTTGCTGGCACTCGCGGGGTGCGGTGGTGGCGACGATACCACCCCCAAGCTCGTCGAAGTCACCGGCACTGTCATGATGGACGGCAAGCCGCTGGAAAAGGCTCTTGTCGTATTCGTGCCGGACAGCGGTGCGATGTCCAACGGCGAAACTGACGCCAGTGGAAAATTTTCGTTGAAGTATCGCGGTCAGGATGCTGGTGCCGCACCGGGACGCAGCGTGGTCAAGGTCAGCAAGTCGGACGGCGATGCCGGTGCGGAGCTCATTCCGCCCACCTTCAATGCAAAAAGCACGATTACTCGCGATGTCGTCGCGCCAGGCCCGAACGACTTCCTGATTGACCTGGATCAGGAAAAGGGAGCTGCCAAAGCAAACATCGACCGCAAACCGAAAGCCTGACAGCTTCGGCGTGCTTCGATTGAGACGGTGCCAAGCCATGCCAGCGACTTTCTTCACGGTTCTGGTCGAACGCGCCAATTGGCCGGTGGACGATCCGGAATCGTGAGGTCATCGGAGAATTTTGAGGACGGGCCTTTCCAACGGGGAGGGGCGAGGCTCCCGACGAACTGCATCCCGGTTGAGTGGCCAGTTCTTGAGAATGGAACGCTCGGGCAACCATTGCCAGAGCCGGAGTCTTTGAATGAAGAGGGTGGTTCGCTGGACCGGGCTCAGCAGGAGCTTCGCCCTCCTGGAAACGTGTGAATTTGAAGGCACGTTCCTGGGACGCCAGCAGCACTTCGTCGGCGCCGGGTCTGAATTCACTCACTGGCGCAGCGATGAGCCCTGCCGCTTGACTGATGGGATGGCCGGCGAGCCCCGCCGGCCATCTCTGTTTATCCATCGGCCGTGACGGCCATTTCATGCAGGACGTTGGAAGTCATGAGAAACTGGTTGATTGCATCCTCGGTGATGTTCACATTGAGTTTTCTGGCGGGTTGCGGCGGCGATAGCGGTCCTCCCATTCCGGACCTCGCCCCGACGACGGGAACCGTCACGCTGGGAGGCAAGCCCCTGGAAGGCGCGTCGGTTGCGTTCTGGCCGGAAGGGAAAGGCTCTCCGTCCGTCAGCAGCACCGATGCCGAAGGCCGTTTTGAACTGAAGTATGGCGGTAAAGTCGCTGGCGCTCCCATCGGGAAGCACACCGTGCGGATCAGCAAGATGAAAGAGGAAGCCGGCGATGAACTGATTCCAGCGAAGTACAACGACAACAGCAAGCTGACCCAGGAAGTGACGAAAGACGGCCCGAACGACTTCAAGATCGAACTCTGACGGCCATCGCGATGGGCGACTCTGGCCCGCGCGTTCGACATCGATTCTGACTGGCTCGCTTCAGCCGCATGTGGCCTCTCCGCATGCGGCTTTTCTGCTGGCAGGGGGCTGAATGCCCGCAGGGCCGGCCGGGTTTCCAATCTCGTCTTGCGGCGGTTTGCCGGTTGACGCGATAGTCCCGCGTTTGCCACCGGCCGACGGAGACACGGATGTCACACCGCCTGCAGAATCTCGCCGCCCAGCGGCTCGCCAGCCACATCGACCGCAACCGCCTCTACGGCAAGGCTGGTTACCGCTCGCTCGATTTCCGCTGCCGGCAGATGTACCGTGACATCGGCCCGCTCGACGGCATGAACATGCTCGACATCGGCGGCGGCAGCGGGTTCTTTTCCGCCTGGGCCATCGCTAACGGAGCGGCGAAAGTCACCAATCTCGAGCCGGAACTCGATGGCTCCGCGGCCGGCATGCTCGATCGCTTCCGGACGCTGCAGAAACTGGTTCCCGACTGGAACGGCCGGCTGATCGGTCGCGAAAAGACGCTCCAGAACTACGACTTCAGCGATGGACCGTTCGATCTCATTCTGTCGCAAAGTTCCATCAATCACCTCGATGAAGAGTGCTGCGTCCAGCTGCAGAAATCGGCCACGGCCCGGGAAGTTTATCTCGGACTGCTCTCCCGGATTCGGGACGTGCTCAAACCGGGCGGCTGGTTCGTCGTCAGTGATGCTTCCTGCACGAATTACTGGAACCAGCTTGGACTGACGCCTCCCTTCGCCAAAACAATCGAGTGGCACAAACACCAGGAGCCGGAAACCTGGGCTGCGCTGCTGTTGCAGGCGGGTTTCGAGCCGGTCAATGTGCGCTGGCACCTCTACTACCCGCTGCGTCATCTGGGCCCGCTGACGGCCAACCGCACGTTCGCGCGGTTCACCAGCAGCAAGTTCATCGCCACGTTTCGCAAGCCCGCGAAATCTCGGGCGGCGTGGCAGGCGAGACGCGCGGCGGCGTGAGAAAAAGCCCGGCTTCCTGGGATCAGCGGCCGGGTGACGAACGTAAGTCTCGGACTGCAAGCAAGGGGAAGAAGCCGGGCTTTTGCGAGCTCCCTGCGGCCTTCATTGGTCCCCCGCCCTAAATCTGCTGAAATGCGGGACCACCACGCCCGGCGGCCGAACCATCGGCCCGGTTTGGGCGTCGTGTGCTGCGTCCGTGCAACGTCTTAGGTCCCGATCCTGCCATGCCGCTCAATAAATACTCCGCCCACATCACCCAGCCCGCCTCGCAGGGGGCCTCGCAGGCCATGCTGTACGGCACCGGCATGACCGATGAGGACATGAACAAGGCCCAGGTCGGCATTGCCAGCGTCTGGTACGAAGGCAACCCCTGCAACATGCACCTGCTCGACCTCGCCGCCAAGGTGAAAGAGGGCGTGAAGGCGGCTGGGCTGTACGGCATGCGGTTCAACACCATCGGCGTGTCCGACGGCATTTCGATGGGGACCGATGGCATGTCGTACTCGCTGCAGTCGCGCGACCTCATCGCCGACAGCATCGAAACCATCATGGGAGCCCAGTGGTACGACGCCCTCATCGCCCTCCCGGGCTGCGACAAGAACATGCCCGGCTGCCTGATGGCGATGGGGCGGCTCAATCGCCCGGCGCTGATGGTTTATGGCGGCACGATCAAGGCGGGCTGCGGAGCGGGTCGCGACAAGCTGGATGTGGTCTCCGCGTTTCAGTCGTACGGTGAATACCTGGCCGGCAAAATCACCGATGAAGAACGCCGCGAGATCGTCCGCAATTCGTGTCCCGGCGCCGGGGCCTGCGGCGGCATGTACACCGCCAACACCATGGCCACTGCCATTGAAGCCCTCGGCATGTCGCTCCCCTACAGCGGCTCGATCCCGGCTGAACATCCGGACAAACTGAAGGAATGCCTCGCGGCCGGTGAGGCGATCAAGGTGCTGCTGGAGAGGGATCTGAAGCCTCGGGACATCATGACGCGGGAGGCGTTCGAAAACGCGATGGTGGTGACGATCGCCGTCGGCGGATCGACCAACGCCGTGCTGCATCTCATCGCCATGGCCCGCTCGGTGGGCGTGGACCTCACGATCGACGACTTCCAGAGGGTCAGCGACCGCGTGCCGTTCCTGACTGATCTCAAGCCGAGCGGCAAGTTCGTTCAGGAAGACCTGCATTCGGTCGGCGGGACGCCGGCCGTCATGAAGTATCTCGTCGAGAAGGGTTACATGAACGGCGATTGCATGACGGTCACCGGCAAGACGCTCGGCGAAAACCTCGCCCCGCTGCCCGGTCTCAAAGCCGGCCAGACGATCATGCGGCCGATCGAGAACCCGATCAAGGAGACCGGCCATATCCGCATCCTTCGCGGCAACCTCGCTCCGGAAGGGGCGGTCGCCAAGATCACTGGCAAGGAAGGGCTCGTCTTCACTGGCCCAGCCCTCTGCTACGACAGCGAAGAGGACATGCTCCACGGCCTCGAGCGGAACGAGATCAAGGGGGGCGAAGTGATCGTCATTCGTTATGAAGGCCCGAAGGGTGGCCCCGGCATGCCCGAAATGCTGACGCCGACCAGCGCCATCATGGGCGCCGGCCTGGGGGACAAGGTGGCCCTTCTCACCGACGGCCGGTTCTCTGGCGGCAGCCACGGCTTCATCATCGGCCACGTCACCCCCGAAGCCCAGGAAGGAGGCCCGATTGCCCTCGTGAAGAATGGCGACGTGATTACGATCGACGCTGAGAAAAACCGCATGGACGTGGCGGTTTCAGATGACGAAATGAAGAAACGCCGCTCCGCCTGGAAAGCCCCGGCCTACAAGGCGACGCGAGGGACGCTTTACAAGTACATCAAGAACGTGAAGAGCGCGAGCGAAGGGTGCGTGACGGATGAGTGAGTCTTGAAAAACAGTGGAGGGAGTTCCATGACGGTGCAACTCAACTTACCGCCGGATGTCGAAGAGCAGCTCAAATTGCGCGCGGCCGCACAGGGCAGGGATGTGTCCGCGATTGTCCTGGATCTTGTGACGAACCAACTGGCGAATGAGGAATCGACTTCAGATCGGAGGCTTTCGAGCGAGGAGTTCAAGCAGCGATTGCACGCAATGGCGAACCGCTTTCCCGGATTCGGCGCGAACATTGATGACAGCCGCGAATCGATTTATGCCGGGCGCGGCGAATGAGGGTCTTGCTCGACACCAATATCCTGATCCGACTCGCAAATCCGGACGACCCGCGACATAAAGCGGTCGTGGCAGCAATCGAACAGATCGTCGATGCAGGTCATGTATGCGTGATCGTGCCCCAGGTTCTCTATGAGTTCTGGGTGGTTGCAACCAGGCCCCGAGAGCAGAACGGCTTTGGACTTTCGGTCGACGAAGCCGACTCCGCAATTGAGGAACGGATTGCGATCTTTCGACTTCTGCTCGATGAACGCGGTATGTTCATCCGGTGGAGAGAACTGGTACGAGCGTACGAAGTCAAAGGCAAGCCAGCACATGACGCTCGTCTCGTCGCTGCGATGCAACGACACGGCATCGAGTCGATCCTGACCTTAAATGCTGCAGATTTTCGAAGGTTTCCCGGTTTGACTGTCGTGACGCCGACTGACCCCACGACTGAAATTGGCTGATTGGTCATATCTCATCGACGCATGGACCAACTATGTGCCGAATACGGTCCCAACCCGGCCACGCGTTCGCGGTGACGCCGTGTCCAATCATGGCTGCCGTGGCTTGGTGACCAACTCACGATCCCAGTTGCGGTGCAGGCTGATCGCCTTCACGAAATCGCCGGCGACTTTCTTCGCGGCCGAGTCGTCGCCGACCAGGATGGCGTCGTCGTGTTTGGCCATGGAGGTCTTCGCCTTCGTCCCATTCAGGAAGTCGACGCCAGCCCCCGTAGCGGCGATTGCCTTGCAGTGCCGGTAGGCCTCCTCCACGAAGTCGACCGCATCGGGAATCTCGGCCATCGCCTCGGCGCTGGCTTTGCCCCCCGCCACATAAACCGCATCGAACAGCACGGAGGCCACGGTGTTCAGGCTGAAGTCGACGGGCATCGCGGCTCCATCGGCCGACTTCACTTCACCCCCGTGCGGCGCGACGATCTTCAGTTTCCCGCCAGCCTTCACAACAGCCGCCCTGATCGCATCGAGCGCCGCGGCATCGAACCCGTCGGCCACCAGAGCGGCGACTTGGGCCGTTTCCATGCCGGGCGGGGTTCGCTTAATCATGCTGAGCGCGGGGGAATCGATGGGCGTGCCGGTGAACTTCTTCGGCTGCATCGAAGCGACATCGCCGTCCGCGCCGACGTTTGCATTCAGTGGTCCATCCACGTTCCTGGGCACCTGCATTCCCAGCCCCGTCGCAACGTCCTGAGCAAGGCCGTCGTTGATCTGCGACAGCATGAACAGGATGCGCTCCCGGACGAGTTTCGATTCCACCTTCCCGAGTTCAAACCGCAGGGCATTGACGATGTGGCGTTTCTCCACATCCGTCTGGCTGTGGAAGAACATCGCCGCCTGGCTGAAGTGGTCGGTGAAGCTCTTGCTGCGGGCCCGCACCTTGGAGGCCGAAATGCGTTCGGCGAAGGTGGCGAACCCGGCGCTTTTCATTGTCGCCTGTTTGGGATCGTTGCCGCCGAGGTTGTTCGGGCTGTAGGCCGTTTTGCCGCGGTTGATTGTCTGCCGCATGAAGCCGTCTCGCTGGTTGTTATGGACCGGTGCGATCGGGCGGTTGATCGGGATTTCGTGGAAGTTCGGGCCACCGAGGCGGATCAGCTGCGTATCGGTGTACGAGAACAGCCGCCCCTGCAGAAGCGGATCATTCGTGAAGTCAATTCCAGGAACGATGTGCCCGATGTGGAAGGCGGCCTGTTCAACCTCGGCGAAGAAGTTGTCCGGATTGCGGTTCAACACGAGCTTGCCGATGGGCGTCACCGGCACCAGTTCTTCCGGGACGATCTTGGTGGGGTCGAGCAGGTCGAAATCGTACTTCTGCTCATCCGCTTCCGGGATCAGCTGGACGCCCACTTCCCATTCCGGGAAGTCCCCCTGCTCGATCGCTTCCCACAGATCCCGGCGATGGAAATCGGGATCGGCCCCTGAGATTTTGAGGGCTTCATCCCACAGCACCGCCTTGAGGCCGAGTTTGGGCGTGAGGTGGAACTTCACAAAGGTCGATTCGCCCTCTGCATTCACGAAGCGGAACGTATGGACGCCGAATCCCTGCATCATCCGCAGGGAACGCGGGATGGCGCGGTCCGACATCGCCCACATGATCATGTGAGCCGATTCGGGCGTCATGGAGATGAAGTCCCAGAACGTGTCGTGGGCCGAGGCGGCCTGGGGGATTTCGTTGTGCGGTTCCGGCTTCACCGCGTGGACCAGGTCGGGGAACTTCATCGCATCCTGGATGAAGAAGACCGGCATGTTGTTGCCGACCAGATCGAAGTTTCCTTCGGAGGTGTAAAACTTGATGGCGAAGCCGCGGACATCGCGCGCCAGGTCGGTCGAACCGCGAGAACCCGCGACGGTCGAGAACCGCACGAACACGGGAGTCTGCACGTCCGGATCCTGCAGGAACGCGGCCCGCGTCACTTTCGACTGCGATTTGTAGGGCTGGAAGTAGCCGTGGGCCCCGTTTCCACGCGCATGGACGATGCGTTCGGGAATGCGCTCGTGGTCGAAGTGAGTGATCTTTTCCCGGAGGATGAAGTCTTCTAGGAGCGTCGGACCGCGGTCGCCCGCCTTCAACGAGTTGTGATCGTCGTTGATCCGGACGCCCTGGTTCGTCGTGAGATACTGCTCGGATCCATCGGTGGTGTCGTGCGCGAGGTCGTCGATCTTGGCGTTCTCCGATGCTGATTTCGCAGCGTCATTTGTGGACGAAGCGGGAACGCGGCGAGCGCGGTTCTGCGGCATGGGTGGCTCCGGGGGCGCGGGAAACTGAGGCGACGGAACCGGGCGACGCAGCATTCATGCCGGACGGGGAGCATCGCGGCAGACCTCCCAACCTGCTGCAACCGCCCATCGGCCGGGAAAGAAACTGGCACGCGCACCGCTCACGCTGATCGGTGCGCGTGCAGCGAGGCTGCCGTGGTCGCGATCGCGCCGAGGGTTTCAACCCGAGGTGCAGTCAGCCCGGCTAAAGCGCGTCGCGCTCATGTGGAGCGTCAAGGCACGCGAGCGGGTCGCAAGCGACCCGGGTAAATGGGACGCCTGTCGCTACAGATGGATGCCATGCAATCTAGTTGGACGTCGCCTGGCGGCGCTGACGCCTCTGACCGGCCCCGCCGCTGCCCCACAGCGGCTCGACGTTCCCCTTGTTCCACTCGTCCCACTTCGACTGCAGGGCCTGCACCTTCTCCGGCATCGCGGCCGCCAGGTCTTTCGTTTCGCCAATGTCGTCGGCGAGGTTGTACAGCTTCGGCGCGGTCACGGGCTGCCGCTCGCCCGTGTTTGTGTCGGCGTTGCTGTCGTACCGCACCAGTTTGAAGTCCCCTTCGCGAATCGCCATCTGCTGGCCGAACCGCCAGTAAAGTGCCTCGTGCGGCGGCTTTGCAGAACTGCCGGACAGCTGCGGCTTCAGGTCGACTCCATCGAGCCGGGCGGTCGAGGTGTCGGCGCCCGCCGCCGCCAGCGCGGTGGCTGTGAGGTCGAGCTGGTTCACGAGCTGATGATTCACGCCGGGCTGCGCGACGCCCGGCCAGCGCACCAGGAACGGCACGCGGATGCCGCCTTCGAGCGTGGTCCGCTTTGAGCCGCGCAGCGGAGCATTGTTGCTGGCGTTGACCGTCACCCCTTTCATCGTCGGCCCGCCGTTGTCGCTGATGAAGGCCACCAGAGTGTTGTTGGTCTGACCCGATTCGTCGAGCGCCTTCAGGATCTGGCCGACGGCTTCATCCAGGGCGAACGTCATGGCGGCGTTTTTCTGCCGCTGCGGATCGGTAATCTCGGCGAACATCCGGAGTCGTGCGTCGTCCGCCTGCATGGGGGTATGAACGGCGTTGAATGAAACGTAGAGAAACCACGGCTTCCCCTTGTGTGCTTCAATGAACGCCGCAGATTCGCGGCCGATGACGTCGGTCAGGTACTCGCCGGTTCCCGCCGGCTGTTTGCCGCGCAGGATGCCGTTCGGGTTGAAGTAGTCGTGAGCGCCGGACAGAAATCCGTAGAACTCGTCGAAGCCCCGCGACTGGGGATGGAACTGGTCGGCCGTTCCGAGATGCCACTTGCCGATCAGCGCGCTGGTGTAGCCGACCGATTTGAGCCGGGCCGGAATCATGGTCTCCGTCAGCGGCAGGCCGGGCTCGTCTCCTCCCCCGCCGCCCGGGTTAAACTCATGTCCGAAGCGGGTCTGGTAGCGGCCGGTCATCAGGCCCGCGCGGGTCGGCGAGCAGTAGGGGCCTGTCACATAGCCGTTGGTGAAGCGAACGCCTGAGCGGGCGAGTGCATCGAGATGCGGCGTCGGGATGTCTTTGCAGCCGTGGAATCCGACATCGGCATAGCCCATGTCGTCGCCGACGAGGAACAGGATGTTCGGTCTGTCGGCCGCCTGGCACATCACCGCCAGCAGCCAGATCGTCAACACCGTACAGAACCGCGCGAGCACGCGACGCATGACGTCTCTCCCGAAGAGTTGCGACAAAGTGAGCGATCGCCAGCCGAGCCAGCGGGGGTGCGCAATCGGTGATAACCGTTCGCCATGGAAATCGGTAGGGATCGCCGTTGTCGCCGGCCAGCGGCCGGGTCACTCCCCGGGCGCATTCAGCAGCATCCGGACCGATTCCTCCACCCACCCGCTCTGCCAGTTGTGTTCCCGCGGCGGACCATCGCGATCGACATGCGGAATGCCCAGACGTTCGAGAAGCTGGTGCATCTGGAGGTGCTCGCTGCGGAAGTTGGCCGCTCCCGTCATCAGCAGCCGGGGGCCGGCTTTCAGGTTCCCGGCCTGTTTGGGGATCAGCGCCGCGAGGCAATAGGCGTCGAAGTTCGCCTGCGTTCCGAAGATCGGGCCGCTGCCGTACTTCCCGGGGCTGGCCATCATCAGTGGTGCATCCCAGGCAGAGGCTCGGGCGAACTTGTCCGGATGCCGCAGCAGCAGCGACCACGCTCCCCAGCCGGACTTGCTGAACCCGAGCAGCAATCGCCCCGACGCCCCGGACTGCACCGGGTACGTTTCTTCGATTGTCGGAATCACGACTTTCAGAAAGTAGGACTCCTGGCGGATGCGGGAGTTGGTCGGATGATCGGCGTACCAGGGAAGCTGCGAGAACGTGGGCGCCACAAACGCGGCACGCAGCGTGTTGTGTAGATTCTTCGCGTGGACTTCCTGCAGACCGTCGCCATAGCGCGATTCGTTTCCCGCCTCCACCGGCAGAACATAAACCGTCGGCAACTTTTCGTTCTCAGCCACAACGTCCGGCAGCAGCACCCGAATCTGTGTTCGACCGTCCTGATAGGGCGACTCGACCTCGTGGATCAGAAAACTCCCCTGCATGCGGGGCGGTGAGACCTGCACGCCGTCGTCGGCACGTCCGCTGGCCGGCAGCAGGAACGGAGACAGGACGGCCAGAATGATCCTCAGGAATTGTCGTCTCATGGCCTGGCGCCCGGTGTGGGTGCGGGCAGACGTTCGATTCGAGCCGAATCGTGCAGCGCCTGCATTTCAGTGTCGGAGATGGCCCGGTTGAACACGGCGAGACCGCCAAAGCGGCCGATCGTGGCTTCGCGATTGAACGAACCGACTGCGTACCGGGCGCCAACGGTGAAATCCGATCCGCCGCCGGGTTTGGTCGTGCGGTGCTTCTCAGGGTCGTATCGGAAAATGCCCCGGCCGTGGTAGTACGGGTTCATTCCACGATCGCCGCCGTCCGGACCTTCCATCGTGAAATAGCGGTCGGTCCGCTTGTCCGGCGCCGGGTCGAGCGAGCGCTCATCGAGGACGCCGTTGATGTACGCGCGAATGAACCGGCTATCGTAGGTGAACCCCAGAGTGCACCACTCCTCTTCAGGAACGGTGCGCTTCGTCGCGGCGTAGTCGCAGCACCAGGGGAAGGCCGATCCATCTGCGCGGCGGGTGACGCCGCCCTCGCTCGATATATGCGGCACCACTTGTCGCGGCCCCCCGTAGGTCGGCATGTTCATCAGCAAGGCGTACTGACGGGTTCCCGAATCGTCGTTGGCCCCTTTCCCTTCGCTCCACATGCCGGCGATCGTCCGGCTTTGCTTCAGGTCGATGATCCGCATGACCGCGAACATGCTGACCTGCACATTGGGGCCGCTGATGTTGAGATCGCGAGTTTCGGCGTAGGGGAGCTTCAGGTACTGCCGGCCGTTGAACTCCGCCGAGTAACCGGAATAGGGTCCGCCATCCACCCGGGCAACAGGTCCGGCGACTTCCGCCAGTGGGTGCGAATTCGGGGTGCCGGTCGATTGCCGTGGCTGGCCCGGTTCTTCGGCGAAAGTCCAGAAGGCGACAAGCCCCGGAGTTTTTTCGACCACGCTCCGGTCGCCCGTGGGTTCGGCGGCTGCGGCCAGAGAGGCGGCCAGCAGGCCGGCCAGAAAGATCGATGCACGAAGGTGGACCATGAGCGCAACCAGTTTTGAGATCAGGCGGGTGACTGACATCACGATAAACGCTCGACCAAAACGAAACGACGCTGGCGGGATGGCCAGCGTCTGAGAAGATTCGGCGATCACGAGCGGCGGTTACTTCTTGCGCTTTGCGACGCCGGTGACAATCTTGACCCATTCGCCCTGGTCGTTCTGGATGTACGACGAGAACAGTCGTTCGTCGGGGCTCTTGAACTCGGTGATGTCACGGTATTTCGCGGTGGTTCCGGGTTTGAGCATGGATGGGCCTTCCGCTTCGAGCGTCAGGATCTTGCCCGATTCATCCACGGTCCCTTCGTACTGCCACAGGTGCGGCAACATGGAGTCGATCCAGGTGCCAACATACTTCTTCTTTTCGGGGGAGTAGCCGATCGTCATGGAGACCTTCATCTGCATGCCCATCATTTCGGCGTCGGAGTCGGTGACGACCCAGAAGCCGCCGAGCGAACGGACCTTCTCCTGCATTTTGCCTTTCATCGGCGGCTGGCCGGGAACCGGCGTGCATTCCGATTCCATCTCCCATTCGCCGACAAACTGATTCAGCCACTCGTGTTCTTTCTGGGGCTTTGGAAACTGCGGCGGCTCCTGGGCACGCGCGGCGGCGGCGGCGGCGACGACTAGCACCAGGGCGACGGCAAACAGACGCTTCATGACAGACTTCTCCAGGAACGGGAGGGTGGCGATTCGCGAACGCGAGCGGGAGCCCATGCAGAATTAATCCCCGATCGCCTCGCAACTTTCCAGTGACCACAGACGGAATTCGTCCTTGACATATTCCATTATGGGAATATATTTCCCGCATGGCAAGAGCAGCCACCACTTCCGACCCCTTCAACGCCATCGCCGAACCGCGCCGCCGCGACATCATCGGGCTTTTGGCCGATGGAAGAACACTCTCGGTCAATGAAATCGTCGGGCGACTCAGGCTGGCACAGCCCGCGGTTTCCAAGCACCTCGCCGTGCTGCGGGAAGTCGGGCTCGTCACGGTCGAAAAGCACGGACGCGAGCGGCTCTATCGACTTAATCCCCAGGAGCTGAAGGCCGTGCACGACTGGGTCAAAACCTTCGAACACTTCTGGACCAGCCAGATCGATCGCATCAAAGAACGCGCCGAACGCAAAGCGGCCGAACGCGCCGCCCAGAACTGAACATCCCCCGGAGAACTCCATGCCCACATCCGCCATCCAGACGCTCGAAATCATCAAGACCGAAGACATCAAAGCGCCGGTCGACATCGTGTTCGAATCGATCCTGGCCAACCTCGGCCCCGAGAGCGAAATGGGGCACAAGAAGTTCCCGATGGTGTTCGAAGCCTGGCCCGGCGGACGGTGGTTCCGCGACCTCGGCAACAACGCCGGCCACCTGTGGGGACATGTGCAGGTCATCAAGCCGCCGACGCTGCTCGAAATTTGCGGGCCAATGTTCATGTCGTACCCCGCCATTTCGCATCTGCAGTACCGCATCAGGGGCGATGGCCCTGTCAGCAGGCTGCAGCTCATCCACAAGGCCATCGGACTCATTCCGCCGGAACACATGGAAGGCGTCAACGTGGGCTGGGCCAACGAAGTGGCCTCCATTCGCGAATACGCCGAGCGCCGCGCCGCACGCTGACAACGCCCGCGCCGGTCGAATTCCACCATCCCCCTGAATCACGCTTCAACCGCCATGACTGCTTCTGAACTCATTCGCTGGTCGCTGGAATTCACCGAAGCCGGCCTTTGCCGACTGGTCGCCGATCTGCGCGACCGGCCGCTGATCCAACCGACATCGGCCGGCGGCAACCATCCGCTCTGGGTGCTGGGCCACCTCGCGTTCGTGGAAGGTTCGGCCATGTCAATCCTGTTCGGAGACCCGAACCCCGTTGAGAACTGGGGACCGCTGTTTGGCCCGGGATGCCAGCCAACCACCAATGCAGCCGACTATCCATCCTTTGACGAATTACTCACGACCTATCGCGAGCTGCGGGCCAAGAACATCCAGCGACTGATGACACTGAGCGAGGCAGACCTGGACGCGCCGCCGGTCTTCGTGCCCCCCGAATTCAAAGACATCATGACCTCGGTCGGCAAAACGTACCTGCTGCTTGCGCTGCATCAGAACGTCCATTACGGCGAAGTGTGTGATGCCCGGCGCGTGGCCGGGCTGAAGCCGCTGCTGTAGTCGCGTTGCGGCCTGGGAGCGGCGGGCTTGAAGCCCGCCGCTCGGATGATGGTCTGATTTCACCGCGCGGCGGCCGTCGCTGCGTCTTTCTCGATGTCTGAATGAAAGGGGGACCTCCATGTCGAGTGCACCTGCCGTTGTTTCCCGCGAAGAATGGCTGCGCGCGCGCCTGGCGCTTCTGGAACAGGAAAAGGAACTCACCCGGTTTCGCGACCGGGTCTCGGCCCAGCGGCAGGCGCTTCCGTGGGTGCGGGTCGACAAGGCCTATGAATTCGAGACGGACTCCGGATCGCAGTCGCTGGCCGAACTGTTTGCGGGCCGCAGCCAGCTCATCGTCTACCACTTCATGTACGCACCAGAGTGGGACGGGCCCTGCCCGAGCTGTTCGCTCATTGCCGACCACTTCGACGGCGCCCGGCCGCATCTCAATGCCCGCGACGTGACCCTCACGGCCGTCTCCCGCGCGCCGCTGTCGAAACTCAAGTCGCTCCAGCAACGTCTCGACTGGCACTTCCCGTGGGCGTCATCCGGCGGCAGCGACTTCAACTACGACATGCACGTTTCCTTCCGCCCGGACGAAATCGCCAACGGCCAGGTGGAATACAACTATGCGACCGGCCCCGTTCCTGTGGAAGAACTCCCGGGCTTCAGCGTCTTTGCGAAGGGGGAGGATGGCCAGGTCTATCACACCTATTCCAGCTATGCCCGCGGCGGCGATCTGCTGATCGGGGCTTACAATTTCCTCGATCTCACACCGAGAGGGCGCAACGAAAAGGGCCTGAAGTTCAGCATGGCCTGGGTGCGGCTGCACGACAGCTACGGACCCGGGTATCAGGTCGATCCCCTGGCCGACTACACGCCGCCGAACGGTTCGTGCTGCCGCACCGCCGCCGTCGAGGCGAGCGCCGTGGGAGCGGCCACATGAAACCCTGTTGCCAGTCCGGCGGCGCGGAACAGCGTCGAACGACTCCGGCCGCGGTACTCGCGCCAGGCTCGCTGGGGAGCCTGGCCTGCGGGATTGCGTGGATCGTCTGTCCGAAGTGCCCGGCCTGTGTGGCCGGATACCTCGCCCTGCTGGGGCTGGGAGGAATCACGGTTTCTCTCCCGGCGGCCGCCGCCATGCTGGCGGGACTTCAGGGGTTCCTGATCGCCGGGATGTGCCTGGGAATCTTTTACTCGCTGTGGCGCGGATACCGGATGCGCCGGCGTTGAATGGATCGCCGGCATTCATTCGAGCCCCCCGCAGTCCCGCGGTTCACGACGCCGGCACGGCTTCGATCATCCAGTCGCCCTTGTCCTTCGGTTCGCTGGCTTTCAACCCGGGCAGGCCGACCCTCGAATTCTTGCCACCGGTGCTGGTGTCGTAGCTGACATACACCCCCTTCGTCGCCTGCGCCCGGAAGTCGACCGTCACCCAGAACCGCGGCGTCACCTCGACGGGCTGGCTGAGCTTGATCGTCACCCATTTCTCCTCGCCCCGTTCGAAGGTGGAGTACGGGACCAATTCGGTATGCAGCACCCGCTTCTGGTCGCCGGAGAGCACATAGACCACGAAGCTCTCATCCGGCGCTTTGGGAACGCCGTACCGCGATCCATGAATCCTGATCGCCTCGATCTTCGTGCCGGCCGGAGCGCCGAACGTAATCATCTCACCCGTGCCGGCAATGCTCTTTTTGCCGTCGGCCGTGCCGTCGTGATACTTCAGGGCGACGGAATCTCCGGCGACCGCCTCGGTTGCATCCTTGCCTTCCGCGGCCGGCTTGTCGTCCCCCGCCAGGCCGAATTGTCCCATCGCCAGCAGCATTGCGCTTGCCCAGAACGTCTGTCGCATCGATCTCTCCCTGGTATCGGTTTGGAATACGCCCCGCCGCCCGTTTGCTCTTGGTCCTGCTTTTTGAGACGCTGCATGACCGCCATTTCAATACGCCATCGGGCTGCCGTCTTCAATGCTTGCCAAGCTCCACACGTACTCTCTGTTCGGCATTGATGCACGAAAAGTCGAGGCGGAAGTCGACATCTCGCCTGCGGCGTTGCCCCGCACGACAATCGTCGGCATGGCCGATTCGGCGGTGAAGGAAAGCATTCACCGCATCGAACGGTCGCTCGTCAACAGCGGCTACACCCGGCCCGTGGACCGGATCGTCATCAACCTCTCGCCGGCCGATTTTCCCAAGGAGGCCCCTTCGTTCGATCTTCCCATCGCGCTGGGAATTCTCGCCGCTTCGGGGCAGTTGGCGTCAGAGAAGTTCGACGAGTACGCCGCCGTCGGCGAACTGGCGCTCGATGGCGCCGCCCGCTCCGTCCGCGGAACGCTCTCGATGGCGCTGCAGGCGAAGGCCGATGGACGCAAAGGGCTCGTCGTTCCCGTCGTGAACGTGGCCGAAGCGGCAGTCGTCGACGGCATCGAAATCATTCCCGTCGGGTCGCTCGCGGAGGCCGTCGGTTTCTTCACTGGCCGGCTCGACATCGAGCCGGCCCCGTTCAGCTGGGCCCAGGCCGTCGCGTCGCATGCCGGGTACGGCGTCGACTACGCCGACGTGAAAGGACAGGAATCGGCCAAGCGGGCCGTCACGGTCGCCGCGGCCGGGAGGCATCACCTGCTGATGATTGGCTCACCCGGGACCGGCAAGACTCTGCTGGCCCAGCGGCTGGGAACGATTCTCCCCGATCTCGTTCCGGAAGAAAGCCTCGAAACGACCCGCATCTGGAGCGCCACGGGCCGGCTGAACGGCGGACAGTCGCTCGTCCTCACGCGACCGTTTCGCAACCCGCATCACACCATCTCAGAAGCGGGGCTGGTCGGTGGCGGCAGCACGCCCACGCCGGGTGAGATCAGCCTGGCCCATCATGGCGTTCTGTTTCTGGATGAACTGCCGGAGTTCAATCGCAGCACGCTCGAAGTGCTGCGCCAGCCGCTGGAAGACCAGTGTGTCACCATCTCGCGGGCGATCGGCTCGGTCACGTTCCCCGCCAACCTGATGCTCGTGGCGGCCATGAACCCCTGCCCCTGTGGGTTCCGCGGCGATCCAAAACGGCACTGCAGCTGCAACCCCATGCAGGTCGAAAAATACCTCACCCGCATCAGCGGCCCGCTGCTCGACCGCATCGACATCCATATCGAAGTTCCGCCCGTTCCGTTCCGCGAGCTGTCCAACGACAAACAGGGAACCGACAGCCGCACGATTCGCGAGAAGGTCATCGAGGCCCGGGCGATCCAGAAACAGCGGTTTGATGGAGACCCCCTAGCGTTCAACGGACGGATGGCGCCGCGTCAGATCCGGAAGTTCTGCAAACTCGATTCCGCTGCAGAGTCGCTCCTGAAGACGGCGATGGAAGAAATGGGCCTGAGCGCGCGGGCTCATGACAAAATTCTGCGAGTCAGCCGCACCATTGCCGATCTCGACCGCAGCGACGCGATCACGCAGAACCACATCAGCGAAGCGATCAATTACCGAACGCTCGACCGGACCTACTGGCGAAGCTGAGCAAGCCGCGAGTTTGAGCAGGGCCCATTGAGCCGGTTCGCTTGCGAACCGTCGCGTGACCTGCCGCGACACTTGGATGACTCGCGCCCTAGCCGGGAGTCGTCGTCGACGCGGGACCGTGCAGCGCCTGACTGTACTCGTCCGCCTCCTGCTCGGTGCTGAACCAGACCCATGTCCCGATGGCCGCCAGGGATGCGAGAACGACCACAACCGAGGCCAGCGAGCGGCGACCGGCGGTCATCCGCGCGGGCGGGCCGCAGGCCGTCAGCCAGAGAGTCAGCGGGACCGCGGGAATCAGCATCAACCCCCAGATCGGCGGTTCCGGCGGCGGAAGCTCGATCGCCGCGACATAGCACCAGGCTCCCACCCCGATTGCATACGGCAGGGCCAGCCCACGGATGGCGGATTCGTCGGGCCGAATCAGCAGCGCGAGCGCGACGCCGGTCAATGCCGAGGCGGTCGTCAGTGCCGATTCTCCCAGCCGGAAACTGAGCGAAGCGGCAATCAACGCGGAAGCCGCCACGGCCGTGATGCACACCGTCAGCCCCATGAGACGGGCCGGTTGACGGCGCGCAACCGATTCGGCTCCTCGAGCAATACAGGCGAGAGCGGCGGTCACTGCGGCCATCGAAATTGGCCGCGCCGGCCAGAGCTCAGGCCAGTCCGGCACAATCAACGCGGCCGTCGCCAGCGCCGCGAGCAGGGCCAGCAGCCAGCGCTCCAGAAACGCCAGTCCGCCAGCGACGATGATTGGTCCCACGACCGCACTGACAACGGCCAGCCACGGCGGCCAATGCAGGTTTCGCGAGGGAAACCAGTTGGCCGAGCCCCACACAGCAAGGCCAAGCCCCACGGCCTGCCCCAGTGCAAAGGCGGCGGCGGCAACTGCGCGGCGGCCGCTGAACAGCCACGAGAAAAGCAGAGTCGCCGCGAACGCGGTCACGGCCGGCGCGGCGACTCCTTTGAGCAGGTACTCAGTGCTGAACACGGCCGGCGATCACTTCCCGGCTTCTGTGAACAGCTTGTTCTTTTCGCCGATCACGACCGTCAACGCGACCGTGTTCTCAATCTTGTCGGCGCCGTAGTCCATGCCGAACTCGCTGCGGTCGATTGCGAAGTTCGATGTCAGCGTCAGGCCGCCGTCCTGCATCGCGACTTTGACCGGGGCCTTGATCGACTTCGTCACTCCATGCAGCGTGAGATCGCCAGTGATGGTGTATTCGCCCGGCTGAGCGCCCGACGTCACCTTCGTGCTGACAAAGCTCGCCTTGGGATGTTCCCGGGTGTCAAAAAAGTCGGCCGTTTTGAGGTGCGAGGTCAGCTTGCCGAACTCGGTGGTCAGTGAATTGGTGTCGATGTCGAGCGACAACGACTTCAGTTCGCTTGACGAGGCGTCGACTTCCGCCGAACCGGTGTACTTCGCGAACGTTCCCACCCGCGGATCGGGTTTGGGACCGCGATGAGCACAGACAAACTGCAGCCGGGTGTTCTCGGGCGACAGCACGGCCTTGCCAGACGCCACGGCGACCGGCGTGGGCCTCGCCGCAGGTGCTTCGGCCGCCTGGGCCGCGAGGGACGACAGTGACGCTCCAAGGACGGCCGCCAGGGCCAGCCGCGGGAAGAGGTTTTTCATACGCAAAGCTCCGTCAGAAAGTGCAGGTCGTTTCGATGAGCGACAGGCAAGGCACGCAGCCCGATGTGGCATCCAGAACCGGCTGCGGCGTCGCCAGACATCGACGAGTGTAGTGCCGGGCCTCGGTTCGGCCACAGGACCGGAGAAAACGGAGGCCGGCCCCGGTCAGTACGTCGAATCCGACCGCGACGGACCTGCTGCGTTGGGGCGGTTCAGTCCGTAGCGTTTCAGCTTGCGATCGAGGGTGGAGCGCTCGATGCCGAGCACCTGCGAGGCACGGGTCTTGTTCCAGCCGGTGGCGTTCAGCGTCGCCAGAATGTGCGCCAGTTCGACATCTTCAAGCGATCGCCCCTGATACGGCGGGGCGATTGTCGAGCCGGCCCGGTCGCCGGTGGCCTTCACTGTCAGGTGCAGGTCGCCGGCGTCGATCGATGACGACAGGCAGAGCGCCACGGCCCGGTAAATGGTGTTTTCCAGCTCCCGCACGTTGCCCGGCCACGAATGGCTTTCCAACGCCCGAACGGCCATCGGCGTGAAGCCTTCCACAGCCCGTCCCAACTCGGCGGCAAAGTGCTTCCGGAAGTTCTCCGCGAGCACCATCACGTCCTCTCGGCGTTCGGCGAGCGGCTTCACAGTCAGCGTCAACACGCATAGTCGCAAGTACAGATCGTGGCGGAAACGCCCGGCCGACGCGGCGGCTTCCAGATCCACGCTGGTCGACGCCATGATCCGCGAACGCCGTTCCGCCGGGTCAGCCGGCGGGGCATCGAGCTGCGCGAGCATGTTGATGATCGCGGACTGATCCGTCGGGGACAGGACGCTGACTTCATCGAGAAACAGCGTGCCGCCGGGGGCGGGCATCGAGATCTTGCCCATGCGACCGGAGTCGGCGACGCCCGTCGACGCGAACTGATTGCAGTCCCAGCGCACAAACGTGCCGGGCAGCCGACCCGATGCCAGATGCACATGTTGGGCGACGACTCCCTTCCCCGAGCCGACGGGGCCGTGAATCAGCAGCGGCGCGTTGAGCGGGGCGGCGCGTTTGATCTGCTCGCGGAGTTCTTCGGTGGCAGGGCTGCGTCCGAGCAGCGGCACGAACTCGTCGCGTTCAGCGGGCGCGCCGCGCGGCGCCGCCTGCTCGAACATCGTTTCATCCATGGCCGGCATCGAGGCCTTGGTGTCCCCGCCGGACAGAATCGTGAAATTGATCTTCACCAGAGCGATGCGAATGACGTCGCCCGGCTGCAGCAGATGTTCACCCGTGATCTGCTTGTCGTTGACGAACGTTCCGTTGCGGCTTTCGCAATCGCGAATGAACCAGCGGCCGTTGTTGTACAGCAGCTCGCAATGTCGCCGGCTGCACTCGGGCTCGGGCAGAACGATATCGTTTTCGGCCTCGCGGCCGATCGTCGTCAGATGCTGGGGCGTCAGCGGCCGGGTCTGGCCGTAGACGGTGATGAAGGCAGCAGGGGCTTGTCGCACTCGGTACTTCGCTGAACGTCGGTCAAGCCGTCGTCCGCCAGGAATGCGGGCCGACGGACAGGTGTGCAATGCCGCAGTTTACAGCACTCGATCGAACAGACGTACCCGCAGCGGGACCAAAATTGCAAATGCAAGGGGGCCAATCGGGACGGACAACACGAAAAAAGGGCGTCCGCAATGTCACGAACGCCCCAGGCGGCTGCAAATTGTTGCCAATTCGAAACAGTCCGGTCAGATGAGGTCGACCCGGTTCACTTTCGACAGGCTCGGCAGGCTGGCGAAAGCCGTGTTGGCCGTCGCCACGTTGAGAGTCGCGGAGGGAGTGATGCCGGTGAACGACACAGTCGACAGGAACCGCGTGTCGCTGGCGAGGCTGAGCACGCCCAGGTTGACCACGGCGTTCGCCCCGACTTTCGCCTTCACGGCCTTGCTGAACGACGTCGAACCGATCAGCGACGTGTCGGTTTCGATGTCGATGATGTCTCCCTGACCATTGGCAGTGAGATTCACCGCTCCCAGAAACGACGTGTCATCCACTTTCAGCGTGTTGTTGATGCCAGTGCCGAGGTCCAGGTTCACGGTGCCCTTGAAGGTGCTGCGGGCAATGAGGACGTCGTCCGGGCCGGTGCCGACATTGAAGGCATTGGTCCCGGTGGTCGTCTGGTTCACGGAAATCACGTTCAGCACATCCGCGCCGGCGGCCATCTGCACGCTCAGCGTGCCGTTGGCCGTCACGTTCTCGAGCGTGACGGAGTCGTCATCGTCGCCGGTGTTGACGGTCACGCGCTTCGTGGTCGCATTCCGGATGGAGACGCTGTCGTTGTCTTCCCCGGTGGTGATGGTGAGGTTGTTGTTGAAGCTGGCGGACGCGCCGAGCGACGACTGATCGATGTTGACGATGTCGGCCCCCGAGCCGGTGTTGATCGAGACGGCCGCGGAGAACCTCGTCCCCAGCAGATTGATCTCATCGTTGCCGATGCCGGTGGTGATGCTGGCCGACTTCGCAATGGTGCTGTCGAGGGTGATCACGTCGTTGCCGGCCCCCCCTTTGATCGTCAGCTTGCCGGTGGCGGTCAGCCCAGCCCCGACATTGAGGACGTTGTCGCCGTCGCCGAGGTCGAACGAAACATTCTTGAGGTTCAGCGTGCCGATCACGGAGACCGAATCGTCGCCGGCGCCAAGCCGCACGTTCAGCCCGGTCACGCCGGTAAAGGTGAATTCGCCGACATCCGCGCCCCCCACTTTCAGGGACGTCCCGTTGAGCGCCGTCACCTTCACGCCGCCGGAGACCTGCTCGATCTGCAGGTCGCTGGCGTCGGCATTGCCTGTGATGTTCAGAGTCGCCTTGGAAACGCTGGCGACGGCCGCGGGCAGAATGCGGCCTTCGAGCGATTCGCCGCGCGTGCTTTCGTAGTGGGCACGACGACGCTGTTTGGGACCGGCGAGACGACGCAGAAACGTGGGCAGAGCGGCAGGCATGACTGTGGACCTCGGAGATGCAGGGAGAAAACAGGCCAGATGGCAGACCGGCCCATATCAAACGGCGTGCCGCAGTCGATGCCCGGGGCGTCTTCGTAAATTGCCCAGTGTTCTTGAGTTTTCTGGCAGATCGCGACGCGAATGCATCGCCATGCGAACTGCCTGCCATTCGGCCAGGTTGACTCCGCAACGATCAGGCAGCGCTCAGACGCGATCGCGTTCCTGCCAGCCGCGGCGCGCAGCACAGGCAGGGAGCAGGACACAACCAGGCAACTCACGGGACAGCCAGTCCGGGAGAGCGAGGCTCCCGCCGAGCCGCATCCCGGTGAAGAAGCTGCTTTCCCGCGAATGCAACGCCCGGGCGGCCGTTGCCAGAGCCACGTTTTCTCATGGACCGACTGATTCGCCGCCGCCGGCTCCGCAGGGGATTCCCCCCGACCGGACACAGCCCCCGAGTGTGGACGACGTCGACTCAGCGAAGCGTGGGAATCGACTCGTCGGTCCAGTTGTCAGACGTCTTCGTCCCGGATGGGAACGGTCGCGGCTTTGTTTCGTCGGCGCCAGGCCCACCCCCCGGAAACGGGCGGGGAGACGCTCCGGGGCGAACGACCGGAAGTTCCTCCGCCGTCGCGGCGGGTTCGAGCGGCCGGGGCACCGGGCGCGACTGCTGAGGATCGCCCGACGTTCCATCCAGCTTCGCAAAGCCGACCTGCTCCACCGGACGCGCAGTGCGATCTTCGGGAACCTCGGCCGACGCGGTCATGACGGCCGTTCTCGACGCTTCTGGCGCTTTTGCCGGAGCCGACCGGGAGACGGGGCGGGATCGCGGCGGGGCCGGGAAGTTGCCGGGCGTCGCGGCGGCCACGTCGGTTGCGGCGAGTGTGACGGGGCAGGTCGTGTCAAACTGGCGGCCATCCGCCGTCACCAGCCGGCCGTGCAGAATGACCTGTCCCGTTTTCGGCACGGCTCCGATCGGCAGGTCGAGCTGGTAGCCGGACGCGAGGAACCCGCTGTGCCATAGCTCGCGGGCCTGCTCGGCCGTGTACTTCCAGCGTCCAATGCGTTGCTCGTCGCCGCTGCGCGTAAGGTCGAGCACTTCGATTTCCAGCTCTCCCGCCAGCTTGACGAGGTCGCCATCGGAATCGTGCGGGGCGATGACCGCGGTGATCACATCGTGCCCCGGCACTCCGTCGGCGTCGCGGCCGCCGGTCATCATCGAGTTGAACTGAATTCCGGCCACGCGCGCCAGCGGCTCGGTCGCTTCCTGACGCCCATCTTTGCCCAGGGCGACCAGTTCCCGCCGCAACTGATCCGACTCGGCCCGGGCCGCCACCAGTTCCTGCCGGAGGGTCGACATCTGACGCTCGGCCGAGGCCAGCTGATCCTGATGCTGCCGGAGATTGGCTTCGAGGAGTTCGGTGTTGCCCCGGCTCGCGCAGCCTGCGGCAGCCAATGCAGCCGCCCCAAGAACGGACGCCCGGACCCAGCCTGCGAAGCGAAGGCTTCGCGGCCGCGCGGGGGACATCCATGTCCTCGGGCTGCGTTTCATCAGTGGTCCGCGGGTTCAGTCGCAGCAGGCGGCACGCATCCGGATGCTTCCGGCTCGCCGCGGTGCTGCGCCGTTTGCGCTAACTGGCTTTGGGGCCGTGGCTCAATTCTGAAAGAACATTGTCAATCAGTCCATAGGCCTTTGCTTCCTCGGCCGACATGAAGTTGTCGCGGTCGGTGTCGCGCTCGATTTCCTCGAGCGTCCGGCCGGTGTGGTGACGCATCAGGTCGTTCATCTTCCGCTTGACCTTAATGACCTCCTTGGCGTGGATTTCGAGGTCGGTCGCGGTCCCTTCCATGCCGGCCAGCGGCTGGTGAATCATGATGCGGGCGTTGGGCAACGCGTTGCGCTTTCCCTTCGCGCCGGCCGTCAGCAGCATGGCGCCCATGCTGGCTGCCTGGCCAATGCAGTACGTCGCCACGTCGCAGGTGAGGTACTGCATCGTGTCGTAAATCGCCATGCCGGCCGTAATCGAGCCGCCCGGCGAGTTGATGTACATGTGAATGTCGGCCTTCGGGTCCTCGAACTGGAGGAACAGCAGCTGCGCCACCAGCAGGTTGGCCATCTGGTCATTCACCTGCGTGCCAAGAAAGACGATGCGGTCTTTCAGCAGCCGGCTGTAAATGTCCATGTACTGGGATTCACGGCCGGTCTTGTCGAGAACAAACGGAATGCTGGTCATCGGGGAGATTTCTGATTGCCAACTGCAAATCGAAAACTGCAGATTTCAAATTGGGCGCGATCGCGGGAGCAGGCTCAACCGTCGTTGATTCAATCGCCAATTTGCATTTCGCAATTTGCAATTTGCAATGAATGAGTTTGAAAAAGGGGCCTCTGGGATCGGCGGCAATGAACCCCGCCGCTCAACACATCGCGATTACATCTTCTTCTCAGGCGCTTCTTCCGCCTTGAGTTTCGACTTCTTGGGGAACACCACCTCGTCGACGAGCCCGTACTCTTTCGACTCCACGGCCGTGAGGTAGCGGTCGCGCTCGGTCTCTTTCGCGATCCGATCGATCGGCTGGCCGGTGTGGTCGGCGAGAATCTTGTTGAGCACCTCGCGGGTGCTGAGGATCTCCTTCGCCTGGATCTCGATGTCCGAAACCTGCCCGCCTACCTGTCCGTAAGGCTGGTGGATCATCATTTTGGCATGCGGCAGAATGTAGCGTTTCCCTTTCGCGCCGCCGGCCATCAGCACGGCCGCCCCGCTCGCCGCCAGGCCGATGCAGTAGCAGTTCACCTCGGGCTCGAGGTACTGCATGGTGTCGTAGATGGCCAGCGTCGCCGAGACGCTGCCGCCGGGCGAATTGATGTACAGGTGAATGTCCTGATGCCGGTTCTCCGACTGCAGGTACAACAGCTTCATGACGATCAGGTTGGCCATCGCGTCATGAATGGGACCATCCAGAAAGATGATCCGATTTTCGAGCAGCAGGTCGCCAATGCCGAGCTGGCGGGTCCGCTGGTAACCGTTCGAGGCCACGGGCGCGACGGCCCCATGGTGAAGAATGCCGCTGTGAATCATCGAATCCATCTATGCCGCTCCCTGTCACGACGGCGAGGCCGCCGGCTTGGTATGCCCCGAAATAAGTGCCGATTCTGGCGGAAGTTGTGCGGGATTCTTCGTGGAACGGTCGCACCCGTCAACCCCAACGACACATGCACCCTGGCCGATGCGTCCAGCGGCCAATGACGATGCGACCAGTCCACGCTTCCACTAGCATATAGGCGGCCAGCCGGTCCGCGGCGAACGCGAATCCCGGGGCCCGTTTTCTCAGGGGAGTCGACCATGCGTCAGGCAGCGTTGGTTTTTGTCGCCGGACTGGGAGTGGCAGCGGCAGGCTGCGAGAAACCGGCAGGCAAGCCGGCCGACCCGCCCGCCGCAGCGCCGGCGCCCGAAGCACCGGCGGAAAATGCCGCTCAGGCCCCGCCCCAGGCCGAGGACCCGGCCAAACTCTCCCTCAACGAGCGGCTGACCACCACGATGGTCGACGCCCGCAAAGCCCTGGCGGAGAACCCGAACCTGGTCGTCAAGGAAAAGAACGAGTTCAAGGCGACCGACCCCATCACCTACGTCAGCAAGGGCTATTTCGCCGGAGTTTCCACCGCCACCATCGCCGCCCTCAAACACGAGGTCGAGCTGATGAAAAACATGGACGAAAAGAACCAGTACCCCAGCTTCGAGGCCTTCTCCGAGGTCTTCAAGCGGAACAACATCCGGCTGAACGGCCTCTACCGCTGGCAGGTCTACGGCTACGATTCGACCGACGGCGCGATCGTGATCCTGGAAGACCCGGACAGGAAGAAGGCCGAATACGAGAAGGCGGGGCTGGATCCGAACACCGCGCCGTGAATGAACACAGCTCCCTGAAGCGCGTTCAACCGTCCGCAGGATTTGTCATTGACGAATGACCAATGACAGATCATTTCCATCACCCATGCTCTCCCCCACCCTTCTTCGCTGGCGTCTTCAGGCAGCGCGAATTCTGCGCGCACGCAAGCGCCTCGAGAAGATTGGCGATGTCGACATCAAACGCCGCGCCCGCGAGCTGGCGTGGCGGTCGCGCGGCGGAGAATCGCTGAAGTCGCTGCTGCCGCAGGTGTTCGCGCTCGGCATCGAGGCCTGCCGGCGCGAACTGGGCCTGACGCACTTTCCCGTGCAGATCATGGGCGGGCTCGCGATTTTTCATGGCTGCATCGCCGAAATGCAGACGGGCGAAGGCAAAACGCTCACGGCCGTGCTCCCCGCCGCGCTCCATGCTCTTGTCGGCAAGGGCTGCCATGTGCTGACCGCCAACGACTACCTCGCCCAGCGCGACGCCGAACTGCTCGCCCCCGTCTACAGGCGACTGGGGCTCTCGGCCGGGTGCGTCCTCGACCAGATGGAAGACGACGACCGTCGCAAGAACTACGCGTACGACATCACCTACGGAACCGCGACCCAGATTGGATTCGACTTCCTCCGCGACCGCCTGAAACGCGGGGCCCAGTCGGACGACGAAGACCGGAACCGCTTTTTCGTCGACAGCTCTCCAGGCGAAGCGCCGGTGCAGCGCGGGCTGCACTTCGCACTCATCGATGAAGCCGACAGCATTCTCATCGACGAGGCCCGCACGCCGCTGATCATCGGCCTGCAGCAGGTCAACAAGTCGGCCATGCTCAGCATGTATCGCTGGGCGACGCGCGTGGTCCCCAAACTCAGAATCAACGAAGACTTCCTGTTCCAGGCGCGAAAACGGCAGGCATTCCTGACGGATGACGGCTGCCGCCGCCTGAACCTCACTGCCAAGCCCCTGCAGATGGATTCGATCGACACTGAACGCATCTATCAGCACATCGAAAAGGCGCTCACAGCCCAGTACGCCTTCGCGAAAGATCGCGATTACGTGATCGTCGACGACAAAATCGCCATTGTTGATGAAGGGACCGGACGTGTGATGGACGGCCGGCAGTGGCAGGAAGGCCTGCACCAGGCCATCGAAGCCAAGGAACACCTGCCGATCACGCCCATCACCGGTTCAGCGGCGCGCATCTCGATTCAGACGCTGTTCCGGCAGTATCACCAGCTGGGCGGCATGACGGGGACGGCGTGGACCGCAAAAGCGGAGCTGAAGCGGATCTACAGGCTGCCCGTCGTGCGGATTCCCACGAACCGCCGTTGCCGACGCAAAGGCCTACCGCCGCGCGCGTTCGCCACACAGGACGCAAAGCGCGAGGCAATTGTCGACTCGGTGCGGCAAATGGTCGACGCCGGACGTGCCGTGTTGATCGGAACGCCTTCGGTCGACGCCTCGGAGGCCCTGTCGGAGAAACTGGCCGAGCGCGGCATCGCCCACCGGGTGCTCAATGCCCGCTATCACGATGAAGAGGCGGGCATCGTGAAAGAGGCCGGCCGGGCCGGGGCGGTGACCATTGCCACCAACATGGCCGGTCGCGGCACCGACATCCACCTCGACTCCGATGTGAAAGAATCGGGCGGACTGCACGTCATCGCCACCGAAATGCATTCCTCCCTGCGCATCGACCGCCAGCTGATCGGCCGCGCTGCCCGGCAGGGAGACCCCGGCAGCTACCAGTTCTTTCTCTCGCTGGAAGACGAACTCTTGCGGGTGCTGGAACCCGGCAAGCTGGCGGCCTGGCGCGCGTCGGCCGCTCCCGATGAGTATGGCGAACTCTCGCGCGAGTGGGTGCAGCACTTTCAGACCACGCAGGCCCAGCTCGAGCGGCTGCATGTCAAGCAGCGGAAAGACATGCTCAAGCACGAGCGGGAGCAGCTCAAGAAATCGCGCCGCGTCGGAATCGACCCGTTTCTCGAACTCGCAGACAGCTGAGCGGCCGACAGAACCCCCGGCCAGGCTACTCCACCTTCAGCACTTCCAGCTTCGTCTTTCCGAGCAGGTGAATGATCGGCACAAAGGCCGCGACCGGAGCGGCCGCGTTCTCCGACAGGTCGGCATCGGCAATTTTGATGTGACCCGCTCCGATGCCTCCCAGCCCCAGCGTGGCATCGAGCGGAATCCAGTGCCCGTTCACGTAGGCTTCGGTCCACATGTGGCCCCCCAGGCCCTCCAGCGAATCGGCGTACACAAACCCGATGACGACCCGCGAGGGAACCTTGTTCACCCGCAACAGCGCCGCCAGCAACACGGCATGCTCGGTGCAGTCCCCCGCCAGATCGCGGGCGACTTCGCTCGCCGTCGCCAGGGCCGTTGAAAAGTTCTTGTCGGTGACCCGTCGCTGCACGAACTTCTCCAGCGCGATCGCCAGTTCGACCGGGTCTGTTTTGCCGGCCGCTCCTTCCTCGGCCAGCTTGCGGACGTTCGGATCGTCCAGATCCAGAAATCGCGACGAAGCCAGGTATTCCTCGCCAGCCGCCGGCTCGTCTCCCTTCTCCCCCGGCCTGATCGATTTGACAGTCAGTTCGATTTCCGTGTCGCTGATCGGTTTGATGATCTGAGTGGGCCCGGCCGGAATCGCATCGGCCGCCTTGCCGTCGATCGTCACCCGGTAAACCGCCTGCCCGGCGCGGTGGACGTTGTTGATGCGGCCCGTCTTGATGACCGTGTCCATTCCGAGGTCGAGCGACTCTCCCGAAATCGCTTTCAGAGCCTCCTCCTTCGACACCGTATACGTGGTCATGTCGAGCAGATTGGTGGTCGTTTTGACCGTTTCGCCGGCCTCATCCATGTAGGAGGTGATGGTCAGCCCTGGCACCAGGGAGTGGCGGGTCAGCACTTTGTCACACTCCTTCTCGGTTCCGTCGATCAGTTTCGTTTTCTCCCGCCCCGCATGCTTCAGGGTGATCGTGGCCACCTTGCTGAACTGGGGATCGTACATCCGGAATTCGCGCGACTGTCCCTCTTTCAGGGGCTCGACCTGCAGCGCCCGGTCGATCCATGCGGGCGATTTCACCGTCGGATCCCAGTCGGTCGTCGTCGATTTCGGCCGGCCAGCCGACAGCGTGGTCGTGGTCAGCTTGCCATTCTCGATGCGGCCTTCTGATTCAATCTTGCTGGTGGGCGGATTCTCGATGGCCAGCCGGAACGACAGCATGTTCCCCTCGCTGTCTTCCTCTGAGCTCTGCACGACCGACATCCGCAGCGCAAATCCGAACCGGTTGATCGTCATCTGGTTCAGGTTGTCGCAGACGGTGATCCGCTGACCGTTCCGTTCGATCTCCTGCACCGTGACGTGGGCGAACCCCACCCGCTGCTTGCCGATAAAAATGGCCTGCCAAGACTCTTCCTTCCCGGCGGACTTCTGCTTCGGCGTCTCGACGCTGAACGCCATCCGGGACGCGGACAGCACAAACAGAACGGCCAACAACAGCGGCAGCACTCGGCGTGACATCGGCACACTCGGTCAAAAGCAGGATTCGCGGGACATCCAATCATAGCCGCCACGCCGCGTAAGCCGAGCATCCAGCACGGCTGCCCGGGGCAGATTGCCCGCTTTCTGCCGGCCGCCTGCTCAATCGCCCGTCTTGAACACCGTCGCCCCGCCGACGTTCACCTGATCGACAATGCCGATGATCGTGGCATCGACCGGGAGCTTTTTCGTCTGCTCGGTAAACCTCGCACTGGAGCCCTGCACGATCAGCACCGTCTCCCCCTCGCCCGCCCCGACGGTGTCGACGCAGATGAACGTCCGTCCGGTCCCAACGAGTTCGCCGCGGGTTTTCTCATTCAGGCGCAGCGGCTCCACCACGATCAGCTTCTGGCCGACCATTGCGTCGACCTTCTGCGTCGAAACCACACTGCCGCTGACTTTGGCGAGGAACATCACGAAATCCGTACTGGAGGATCAAACCTGCGGAGTTGTAGCGGATTCCGAAAATCTCAGCGACAGGAAGCGCGATCAACGGGCCGTCCTTCGCCATTTGGCTATCGCGCAGGGCATTCATCGATTCTTGATGAAACCTTCACATTCGCCCTCCACAGTCCGGCCGCAAACGCTGAATTCGGCGTATTTCACCGCCTGGAAAACGTGACGACAATGGAAGCAACCCGCAACAACTGCCCGGGACGACGATCGCGGGCATTCACGCTCATCGAACTGCTCGTGGTGATCGCGATCATCGCGATCCTGATCGCGCTGCTCCTCCCTGCCGTGCAACAGGCCCGCGAAGCGGCGCGGCGCACCCAGTGCAAGAACAACCTGAAGCAGATCGGGCTGGCGCTCCACAATTACCACGATACGTTCGGGGTGTTTCCGCCCGGTTACCAGGATAGCGGCACGCCGGCCCGAAACGGCGGCTGGGGCTGGAGCTCGCAAGTCCTGCCGCAGATCGATCAGTCGGCTCTCTACAACCAGTTCGATTTCAATCGCCGCCCCAACGGCTCACTTGGATCTCCGCAGAACATCGCCCTGCTGGCGACGGTTCTGCCAGGTTTCAACTGTCCGTCCGACCTCAAGCCGACTCACACCGCCATTCACAGTCCTGGCAACGATGCCTACACCGAACGGGCCGCCACTTCCAGCTACTGCGCAAACGCAGGAGCGTTCACCGGCGTGCCATGCGAACTTCCGGGCCCCGGACAGGTCACCACGCCTCGCGATAACGGCGTGGTCTATGTAAACACCTCCATTCGCATCGGCGCGATCACCGATGGATCGAGCAATACCCTGCTCGCCGGCGAAGTGACCTGGGCGGGCTCGCAAAACCAGACGCTCTACGGCTCCACCCATTCCGGGGGCGCCGCGCGGTGCGATATCGAGGGGGCTGCCGGCGGGGGCATGTTCCGTCACGTTCGCGGCGCCCGCTACAAAATGAACGGCTTGCCAGTGCAGCATAAGGCTTACCACAGCATGCACGTCGGCGGCGCCCAGTTCACCATGGCCGATGGATCAGTCCGATTCATCAGCGACAACATCGAGCACTCGGCAACCGACTTCACCGTCTATCAGGCCAATCCAGAATCGATCGGCCTGTACCAGCGCATCGCCAGCCGGAACTGCGGGCTGGTCGTCGGCGAGTTCTGACAGCACCCGACCGGCTGTTCACTGTGCGATCCCATTTCTCATTCCTTTCGCGACGGACCATGCGTTTCCAGATCCTGGTGCTGATGCTCCCCCTGTTGTGCCTTTGCGGATGCGGCCCGGCCGGCCCCGAACTCGCAGAAGTCTCCGGCACCGTGACCCTCGACGGCCAGCCGCTGCCCGGCTTCATCGTCAACTTTATTCCGGTGGAGAAGGGAACGACCTCCTCGGGAATCACCGATGAAACGGGCCAGTACCGGCTGATGTTCACCCGTGATCGATCGGGCGTTCTGCTTGGCGAGCATCATGTCACGTTCGAAGCCATGCCGCTCGATGATCAGCCCAAAAATCGGGTTCGACTGCCCAGGAAGTACACCCGCACAGGCGAGTTGACGGCCACCGTGCAGCGGGGAGCCAACTCCATCGACCTCGATCTCGCCTCCAGCCTGTAACGCCGATTGGCAGACTTCGGCCAATCCAGCATCATACTCTGAACGCGCGGTCGGGCTTTCCCTCGGTCGCCCTTCTGGAGTGTTGTGATGCGCGAAGTGCTCGCTGCGTTGTGGGAGGCCGCTCACACTGGCCGGCCCTGTGTTTATACCGCCCTCGTCGAAACCCGCGGCTCCACGCCCCAGAAGGCCGGCGCGGCGATGCTCGTGTTTCCCGATGGCTCGCAGGTCGGCACCCTCGGCGGCGGCTGCGTCGAAGCCGAGGTCAAACGCCGGGCGATCGAACGGCTGGCCACAGGCGCTGCCGAACTGATGACCTTTCAGCTCGACAGCGACTACGGCTGGGATGACGGCCTGATCTGTGGCGGACGGATGACGATGCTCGTCGACCCGCTTCGCCCGGGCGACGATCTCGACTGGTTCCGCTGCTACCACGAGCGGCTTGCCGCCGGCCAGGGCGGCACGGAAGCCATCGTGCTGGACGCAACAGCAGGCCTCCCCGCCGCGGCCCGGTTTCTTGTAGATGAACAGGGAAACGTCATCGCGTCCCGTCCCCGGGGGCTGACTGCCGATCGGCTCCAGGATCTCCTCAGGCCCATGGCCGGCCGACCGCGCCCGTACGTCGCGGGAGGCATTTCGTTTCTCCCCAGCCTGCCGCGTTGCCGGCTGATCATCGTCGGCGCAGGACACGTCGGCCAGAAAACGGCCGAGCTCGCAACCGATGTCGGCTTCGACGTTTGGGTTCTCGACGACCGTGAAGAATACTGTTCGGCCGAGCGCTTTCCCGGCGCGACACGCCGGATCGCCGGACCAATCGGACGCGAGCTCAAATCGCTGGAGACCACCGAAAACGATTTCGCCGTCATCGTCACCCGCGGCCACAATCACGACGAAGAAGCGCTCTTTCGGCTGATCGGCAAACCGCTGCGATACCTGGGAATGATCGGCAGCCGGCGGAAAATCCGGATGATTTTCGACGACCTGCGTCGCGAGGGAGTCTCGGCACAGGCCCTGGAACGGGTTCACGCCCCCCTCGGGTTCGACATCGGGTCGCAGACGGTGCCGGAAATTGCCATCAGCATTGTCGCGCAGCTGATCGCCATCCGGAATCGGGGCGATTCTGTCTCGACGATTCATGCCCTGCGTGACACAGTTCACGCCCCCGGACCGTAGCGACTGTCCCCTCAGCGCCCCTGTGCCGATCACCCGGCGTGGCCGGTTTGCCAGGTCGCCCCTCCTGAAAGGATTCTCTGATGTCACCCGTGGCCGTCATTCTTGCCGCCGGCAAAAGCAAGCGAATGCAGTCGGAAACGCCGAAGGTGCTGCATCCCGCCTGCGGCCGGCCCATGGTCGAGTATGTCCTCGATGCCGCCCGCCAGGCCGGCTGCCGGCGGCTGGTGGTGGTGGTCGGCCACAAGGCCGATGTCGTGCAGGCAGCGCTGGCGCACCATCCGGATGTCCAGTTCGCCCTGCAATCGGAACAGTTGGGGACCGGCCATGCGGTCATGATGACGCGGGAACTGCTGAAGGATCACGCCGGCCCGGTGCTGGTGCTCACCGGCGACACGCCGCTGCTGAAGGCGTCGTCGCTGAAGGGGCTGCTGGACGAGCAGGCGCGGCATGCGGCGGCCTGCGTCGTCGGCACCGCGACGACCGAGCAGAACGAGGGGCTCGGGCGGATCGTGCGGGGGCCGGCCGGCGAGTTCCTGCGGATTGTCGAGCATAAAGACGCCACTCCCGAGGAGCGGGCCATCACCGAAATCAACACCGGCTGCTTCGCGTTCGACGGACCGGCGTTGTTTCAGGCGCTGGACGACGTGCGGCCCAACAACGTGCAGTCGGAGTACTACCTGACCGACTGCGCGGAGATTCTGCGGGGGGCCGGACGGCCGGTGCGGGCGGCTTGCCTGCTGACCATGACGGAAGCGATGGGGGTGAACACCCCGGAGCAATTGGCTGAAGTGGAGAGGGTGATGAAGTCCCAAGCTGTCTGACAATCTGCCTTTCGACCAAAAAACCGCCATCATCGAAGCTGGGAAAAATGAAGAAGTGTATACACATGTCGACTTGATTCGTTGTCAAGAAGTGTCGAATTAGCTGTGGCGGGTCGAATTAAGCGACTGTAAACTTTCTGCATGTAGAGGCGGACGGCTCCGTCCCGTCTCGATATTCAAGCGGTCGATCCATTCGGAATTCAGGCACTCGCCCTTATCCCTTAACGTCGTCGCGTGCCTGGCAGGTCGTGGTGGAAAGATGCGGCGTCGCAAGACGTCACGCCGCCGAAGATGTCGCAGATGGTCAGGGCCATAAGGCCTCTGTGATGTACTCCGTTGATTTTTCGAGTGAGGAAGGGCTGCCATGCAGCAAGGCACGATCAAGAAGCTGGTGTCGGACAAGGGGTTTGGCTTCATTGCTGGCGCCGACCGCGGGAAGGACCTGTTCTTCCACCTGTCGGCGATCAAGGAAGCGACGTTCGAGTCTCTCTACGAGGGACAGACGGTCGAGTACGAAGCCGAAATGGGGCCCAAAGGCATGCGGGCCTCCATCGTCAAGCCGAGCTAACGCCTGAAGAGAAATCCGGCCAGCCGCTTCCCTGACGCTCGCTTCCCTGTCACGCGATCCGAGAGCCTCGCGGCAAGTCCCTTTCCCGCAGAACGCAGCAGAACACTTGACCAGCGCCCGCCCGTCAAACGGCGGGCGTTTTTTTTGCCCCCCAGCCAGCACTCCCGCCGCGGGCGGTTGTGAACTGACCTCCCCCCCTGCCGTGCACCGGTCTCCCCGTCCCCTGTTCACCCTCAGCTCACTCTCGCAGCCCGTCCGCGCCGGTCGCCTCGTCCGCGGCTTCGGGAGACGACCAGCGCAGCCACGGCCGCATTTTCTCCAGCGTCGCCGGCCCGATCCCTTTCACCCGCTGCACGTCCTCGATCGACTTGAACGGCCCGTTCGCCTCCCGGTCGGCCACGATCTTCCGGGCCGTCGCCTCGCCCAGCCCTTCCAGCTGCATCCACTCGACCCACGTCGCAGAATTGATGTCGATCTGGAATTCGTACTTCCGGTCTTCAGGACGCGCGAGTTCCAAAGGCCTGAGTCCCCAGCCGGCCAGTCGCGACAACTGAATCCCCAGCAGCAGCAGAATCACCAGCGTCACGACGGCGAAAAACCAGCGGTCGCGCGCGGTCCACTGCAGGGAGATGTCATCGCCGTCCCCCTCCGGGTGACCGGGCGCCGACAAAGCCACCTGCGACCCGGCCGCAGGAGTCAGCAGCTCCCGCGGTCCGCCCGATGTGCGTTCGCCCGCCCCCGCTTCGTTCACACACGCTCCGCGGAAATCAGGTCTTCCAGGGTCTCGCGTTTCCGGATCAGCCGGACGCTGGAACCGTTCACCAGCACCTCGGCTGCGCGCGGCCGCGAGTTGTAGTTCGAACTCATCACGGTGCCATACGCCCCGGCGCTGAACGTCGCCAGCAGATCCCCGCGCTCCATCGGGGGCAGCGACCGGCCGGTGGCGAACGTGTCTCCGCTTTCGCAGATCGGCCCGACCACATCTGCCGGCTCGCAGCCCGGAATCTCCGCCGCTTCGAAATCCTGCGGAGCGGGAACGGAAGGCTGCACCGGCCAGATGCGGTGAAACGAACCGTACATCGCGGGCCGGACGAGGTCGTTCATCGCCGCATCCTGAATGATGAACCGCTTCCCCCCTTCACGCTTGGTGAAGATGACCCGGCCCAGCAGGATGCCCGCATTGCCGCAGATCGACCGCCCCGGTTCCAGGGCCAGCCGGCATTTCGCTTCCTGAATGTAGGGCAGAATGACCTTCGCATATTCGGAAGCCGGCGGCGCTTCGCTGCCGCGGTACGACAGCCCGAACCCGCCGCCCAGGTTGATCCAGTTCGTCTGGTGCCCCTGCTTTCGCAGCTCGGTGACGACTTCCAGCGCCTTCTTCGCCGCTTCTTCGTAGGGTTCGGTGGTGAGAATCGGCGACCCCAGGTGCATGTGGATGCCGCGCAGCTCGAGATGTTCGTCCTTCAGCACTTTCGCGGCCAGCGCGTTGTGCCGCTCGATATCCATCCCGAACTTGTTCCCCTTCTTCCCGGTCGTCGTCTTGGAATGCGTTTTCGCATCGATGTCGGGGTTCAGCCGCAGCGCGACCCGGGCGACTTTCCCCATCGACTTCGCCACGGCCGAAATCGCATCCAGTTCGGGCTCGCTCTCGACGTTGAACATCAGGATGTCGGCTTCGAGACCGTAGCGGATCTCGTCATCCGTCTTGCCGACGCCCGCGAAAATGACCTTCGACGTTTCCGCTCCCGCCTGCTGCACGCGGAACAGTTCGCCGCCCGACACGACATCGAAGCTGCTCCCGGCGTCGCCCAGCAATTTCAGCAGGCTGATGTTCGAGTTCGATTTGACGGAGTAGCAGATGACCGGGTCGAGCGCTGCGAACGCATCGCGGATCGCATGGAACTCGTGCAGCAGCTTGGCCTGGGAATAGATCCACAGCGGCGTGCCGAATTCTTCCGCCAGCTTTGCGACCGGAACCTCTTCACAGAACAGCTCGCCCGCCTGGTACTGAAACGCTTCCATCGTCGGAGATTCTCTTCTCAAGCCCGATCAGGTTGACCATTGGAAAACCGAAACGGTATCCGAACCGGCGCCGAACCTCTACGTCGCGACAGAACTCCATCGGGCCGGCAGGCGCATTTCGAAGGGCCGACGGAATCGCGACCACCACGCACGCGAAGGCGAAGATCTGGGGAGCGGCGTCCGGAGAAAGCCTCGCCCTTCAATCAGCGGCCGCCCCCCTGCCGATTCCGACGCCCGACTCCGCCGTTGGACCTGCGGATCAAAGGCAGCCCTCATCGCAGTTCGCAGTCGTCCGCCGTCAGGCCCAGAACTTTTCGGCTTCGTTGAGCGGCGGCTGGGTTTCGATTTCGCAGTCCCCCTGCACCTGCGACTGGCAGGCGAGCCGCATGGTTTTCTCGCGGCCGATGCGGGCGAAGAACCAGATCGGGTTGAGGAACCGGGTGAAGGATTCCCAGAAGCCCTGGGGCGACAGGTTTTCGGAATTCTTCTTCACGTTGACCCGGCAGCTGCCGCAGAGCCCATTTCCGTGACAATTCGCGAAGAACAGATTGTGTGGGAAAGGATGCGGTTCGACACCGTTCTTTTTCGCCACCTTCCGCAGGTTGGAGCCTGCTGGAACTTCGATGGTCTTCTTCTCTTTGACGAACGTGACCTTGGGCATGGCGAGCGAATGCGGGCAGGATCAGCGGAGTTGGACCAGAGCGACCCGGATGATACGGCCGGGAGAGTCGATTTCCAACGTGGAGGACGACATCACCAAATGCAGGAATTCCCGCTCCCCGGCGGGAGCCTGGGCACGAGGGCCCTGCACAAACCGCACGGGGCCGCCGAACCGGCGGCGTCAGCGCTGGTAAATCGGCAGGTAGTGGTATTCCACGGTCAGCGCCAGCACCGCCAGGCTGGTGGCGTACACCTTGCCGGCCCCCTGCTCGCTGCCGTGTTTGGGCATCCAGCTGCCGTCCCCCTGCTGGGCCACCAGCAGCAGTTCCCGCAGCTGGTTCCGCGTCCGTTCCGCATATTGCCCGCCGAGTTTGGCCATGCCGACACCGGTGTAATAGGCCCCGTAGTAGAAGTAATTGGCGTCGTACCGCAGCGGGTTATTGAGCAGCCAATCGGCCCCGCCGATGGTCTCTGCCGCTTCGTGCTCGCCGCAGACTTCCAGACAGGTGATGCCCGTCCCTGTCAGCACGGGAGTCTGGCCATGCCCCGGTTCGTATCCGAACCCCCGGTGGCCCCGGACGCTGCACCGTTTCACGTAGGCCACGGCGGCATCGATGCACTCGGCCGGCACGTCGCAGCCCGCGTCCTTCGCCGCGCGCAGCGAGAGGACCTGCCAGCCCGTCACCGACAGGTCGCTGTCCCGGCTGTCGACCTGGTATCGCCACCCGCCCGCGTGACGGATGTCTTTCTTGACCGCCTGGGCCTGAATGATCAGCAGAATGCCCCGCTCCAGAGCCCGCCGCACCAGGGCGGCGTCTTCTTCCCCAACCATGCCCACCGCCTCGGCCAGCATCAAAGTGGCGATGCCGTGGCTGTACATGGGCCCGTGGCTGCGGCGATGCACCAGCATGCCGTTCGCCTCCTGATGAGCGCAGACCCAGCGGATGCCGCGGGTGATGTGCAGACCATACGGGCCCTCGCCCGGCACGTGCCCGGCCGCGAGGAAGGCCATGACGGCCAGCGACGTGCCGGAGGTGTCTTCGCCGTAGCTGTCCAGCCGCCAGGCGCCGTTGGGGAGCTGCGCCTGAGCGAGAAACTCGAGCGCCCGGGTGATCGAGGCATCGACCAGGCGCTGTTCGGGATCGGGCGGCGCGGCGCTCGCTGGCAGTCGGCCAGCCTGCCACAGCAGCCCCGCAGCGGCCACGTCTTTCAAAAATCGCCGACGCGGCGACGACTTCGCCTGGAACAATGCTTCACCGATCGGCATCGCCGCAGCCCCTGTTTTCGTCGACATGACCTGCCATCCTCGCAGCGAGACTGTACCGTAGACGCATTATACGGAATGGGAGACGCAAACTGTGAATCCGCTGGATGAACTTGGTCGCCTGGTCGCCACGCATCAGGCGGCCGATCTGCTGTTTGAGGATGTCGAGCATATTCCCGCGTCGCTCACCCCCGAGCCGTACCGGCGATTGCTGGTTCACGACCACCACATGACGCTGGCCATGGAAGAGTTTCATGGTCACGCCGTGCGGGTGCATGTGGTCGATCGGCATTTCGAAGACGCCAGCTACCTCCGAACCAGCGTGTTGACGGTTCCCGCCACAATGATCGGGCACACCGCGGGCCGCGCCGGCACGCGTTTCGAGGGAGAGCGGGCGGTGCAGTTCGGGGCGATCCGGTTCAACTTCGAGTTCGTCACCGTCGAAGTGCGGGAGGCGATCGTGGCCGAGCACATTCCGCTCGGCCAGGTGCTGATCGACCACAACGTGCTGCGGCACATCGACCTGGGGGCGATTCTGAAAATCCGGGTCGGTCCGGAACTGGCTGAGATTTTCGGGTGCGAAACGGGAATGGAAACCTACGGGCGGCTGGCGACGATCTTCTGCAACCGGCGACCGGCGGTCGACCTGCTGGAAGTATCGGCCCCCCTGCTGCACGAGTAGTGCCGGCTGTGCCGGCCGCGGCAGGGAATTTGGCTCACGCGGCCGGCAGAGCTGGCCCTGCGGGCGCTGGACCCTTGAACGCGCGCGGCGTTCTCCGCATCCTGCACCTTCCCTGATGAACTTCCACGCAACCGGAGCGCTCCGATGGCGGATCGTGTGTTTCTCGCAGTCGACCTCGGAGCCGAGAGCGGCCGCGTGCTCAGCGGCAAGTTTGACGGTCGGCGCGTCCGCCTCGACGACGTCCACCGCTTTTCAAACAACATCGTGCCCGTGGCCGGCACGCGGCGATGGGATGTGCTGCGGATCTGGAGCGACATTCTCGATGGGCTCACGAAGGCGGCGCAGGCGGATGGTTCGGCGGTGGCGTCGATCGGCGTCGACACGTGGGGAGTCGATTACGTCCTGCTGAACAAGCAGAACGAACTGCTGGGGCAGCCCTACAACTACCGCGATCCGCGAACGAAGGGACTGATGGAGAGTGCGTTCACGCGCGTGTCGCGGCGCGAGATCTTCGAGACGACGGGTCTCCAGTTCATGGAGATCAACACGCTGTATCAGCTGATCGCGATGCAGCTGAAGGATCCGGGGCTGCTGGCGCAGGCGGACCGCTTCCTGATGATGCCGGACTTTTTCCACTGGCTGATGTGCGGCAGCCGGGTGGTGGAATTCACGAACGCGACGACGACGCAGTTCCTGAACGCGACCGAACGGACTTGGGCGACCGACCTGCTGCGGAAATTCGAGATTCCGACAACGATCTTCCCGCAGATCGTTTCTCCGGGGACGAACCTGGGCATTCTGCGTGAGGAAGTGGCGCAGCGGACTGGGCTGGCGCGGGTGCCGATTGTGGCCCCGGCCACTCACGACACGGGCGCCGCGGTGGCGGCCGTTCCGACGGACAACACGGGCAAAGCGAACTGGGCCTACATCAGCTCGGGAACGTGGTCATTGATCGGCGTCGAGGTGCAGCAGGCGGTGCTGACGGAAAAGGCGCTGGCGCTGAACGTGACCAATGAAGGGGGCGTGGACGGCACCTACCGGCTGCTGAAGAACGTGATGGGGCTGTGGCTGGTGCAGGAATGCCGCCGGTCGTTTGAACGACGCGGACAGCCGCTCGATTACGGGGTGCTGGTGCAGCTGGCGTCCGAGACCGAGCCGTTCCGGTCGCTGGTGGATCCGAACGATTCGACGTTTCTCAGCCCGGGGGACATGGCGACGGCGCTGCAGGATTTCTGCCGGTCACGGAAGCAGCCGGTTCCCGACAGCGAAGGCCGGCTGATCCGCTGCGCGCTGGAGAGTCTGGCTCTGAAATACCGCGAGGTGCTGCGGGGGATTGAATCGCTGACGGGCGAGAAGGTGGAAGTGCTGCACGTTGTCGGGGGCGGATCGAAGAATGATCTGCTGAACCAGTTCACGGCCGATGCCTGCGGCATTCCGGTGATCGCCGGCCCCACAGAGGGGACGGCCCTGGGGAATGTGCTGCTGCAGGCGCGAGCCGCGGGTGAAATCGGCACGCTCGCCGAGCTGCGCGCGGTGGTGAAGGAATCGAGCGAGCTGAAGACGTTCGAGCCGAAGAACACGGCGGCGTGGGACGAGGCGGCGGCGAGGTTTGAGCGATTGACTGCGTAATCGGCCGAAGCGGCGGGGATCAATCCCGCCGCCTGACGGCCTCGTGTCCGTCAGACCTGCGGGGCATCGAGTTCCCGAATCCAGATGTTCCGGAACTTCACGGGGTTGCCGTGGTTCTGGAGCTTGATCGGGCCCTTCGTCGCCTTGGGGTTGTACTGCGGTGCACGGACGAACGGGGTGTCGCCGAGGATTTCGAAGTGATCCTGGATCAGCACGTTGTTGTGCAGCACGGTGATGGTCGCGGGACGCTTGAGTGAGCCGTCCGCGTAAAACTGGGGTGCGTGGAAGATGATGTCGTAGCTCTGCCACTCGCCGGGCTTTTTGCAGACGTTGACCAGCGGGGGGCGCTGCTTGTAGATGCCGCCGCACTGGCCGTCGAAGTAGGTCGTGTTCTCGTAGGAATCGAGGACCTGTATCTCGAATTCGCCGCAGAGAAACACACCGCTGTTGCCGCGCCCCTGGCCCTGGCCTTTCACCACCTCCGGCGTCGCGAATTCGATGTGGAGCTGGCAGTCGGCGAATTCCTGCTTTGTGCTGATGTCGCCTTTGGTGGGGGAGGCGTAGCCGTCGGTCACGGTCCAGCCCTCGGCTCCTTTCCAGGCGTCGAGCGATGTGCCGTCAAACAGCACGATCGCATCGGAAGGCGGGGCGGTTCCCTCACCCGGAGTGACGATCTTCGGTTCGGTCCAGTTCACGCCGCTTTTCCATTCGCGACTCTGGGCGAACAGGGCGGACGCCGTCACAAGAACGGCGGCGGCAACGAGTGAACTCCGGCGAGGCAGGCGAGGCATGGCAGAACCCGGGCAGGCGTGGAACTGGGAAAGGACACTCAGCGTAGGAGACGGATGCTGATGGTTGAAGTGAGTCTGGAGCTGCAGAGATTCGCGCACGACCACGATGACCGTGCCGCCTGGTCCAGAATTCTTCATCGGAGCGGTGGTCCGTGAATTCGAGGCGGGCGGCGCTTATGCCGACCCGCCGCTGTCGGTCGTTGGCGTTAAGGTGAGAGGGATTCGGCAGCGTGACGGCATGTCGCCCACGGTGGGGTCAGGTCACGGAACTCCAGAAGTCGTCGGCCCCTTCGTCGTCTTTCGGACGGCCGCGCAGCTGCGGCTTCCGGGGCGGCTGCGGGTGGACATCCATGCTGTCGGTGTCGAATTCCGGCATCGGCTTCCTTGGAGCCGGACGGGGCGGCGAGGAACCTTTTACAACGGGCATGCCCTTGGGGGGCGTCGGTTTGACCACCGGTTTGCGCGACGCCGCGCGGGGGGGCGTCGGCGCGGCACTGCCCAGCGCGGCGCCGCAACGCATGCACCGGCCGCGCGCATCGAACGGCTCGCCGCACGAGTTGCACAGCGGGATTGGTTGGTCCGCTTCTTCCAGCCGCTGCTGGGCGGGAGATTTCGGCCGCATCGCGACGGGCGGCGGCGAGGCGGGTCGGTAGACCTGGGGGGCGGGAGGCGGTGAGGCCGGAACGGACCGGGCCGTTTTGTTCGCTGGCGACGTCAGCACCGCCTGGTCGAGCGGGCGGATGTCGGACGTCGCTTCTGCGGGGAGCGTTTTCAGGTTCTCAACGCGGGTGATGGTGGTTTTGGCCGCGCGGCCGCTGCGTGGCTCGCGCGCTGAAACGTGCACGCGGGCCTGCTCGTCGTACCGGATGGTGACTTCGATGGGGGTCGCTTCGGGGAGCTGCGGCGGCAATTCGTCAACCACGCATTCGCCAAGATCGACGTAGGGATCGTCCGGGTTCGCCCCGCTTTCAACGATATGCAGGCTGACCCGTCGCTGGTCGGGCGAAACAGTGCCGAAGTTCTGCCGGGCAGAGACGGGCAGCGGCGTGTTGGCGGGAATGAGATAATGGGCCACGCGGTTCCCGGTGGCCCGGTCGCGCACCAGAATGCCCAGTCCGCGGGCCGTCACGCTTTGCTGTTTGAATTTGGCCAGACGGGCTGTGGCCTGTTTGTTGAGGACCGAGGTCGACAGTTTTTGTCCGCTCAGCAGCATGCCGGCGTAGTACGCGGCGCCGTGGGCAATCGACTGATCGGGGGACAAGGTTGTGTTCAGCGTCGTGCCGCTGATCTGCTGCAGCATGTTGCGAATCATGGGCATCCGCGACGCCCCGCCCGTCACGAGCACGGCGTTCACATGCGCCCAGCCGGCATGCTTCGACTTCTCGGCGCTTCGCCCCTCGATCTGCAGCTTGTGTGATCGCAACAGCTGTTCTGTCACCTCCTGCGACTTCTCGACGAGCACGCTGGTGAGCTGTTCAAACTCCTCGCGGGTGACGGCAAACGTTTTGCGGCGGCCGGCGTGCTGAACGGTGATGGTCGCCCGCGGGCGGGCGCTGAGGGCCCGCTTCGCCTGCTCGACATCATTGGCCAGCGCCTGCAGGCTGTGACGGTCGAGGCGGGGATCGTCCGCAGGCGATTCCCGAACAAACTGCTCGCAGGCCCATTCCTCCAGCGCCGCGTTCCAGTCGACGCCGCCGAGGTTCAGGTTTCCACCGCTGGCGACGACGGTGACCTGCTGCTTGTTGTATTTCACGAGCGACAGGTCGAGCGTGCCGCCGCCAAGATCGAACACCATCACCGTCTGGTCGTTCGCCAGCTCGGCGAACCACATCCCTTCCCCGAGCACATAACACAGCGATGCCGCGACCGGCTCGTTGATGATGTCGACCCGTTCGAGGCCGGCCTTCAGTCCGGCCTCGATGGTGCGCTGCCGCTGGAAATCGCTGAACTGGGCCGGGACGGTGATGACTGCGCTGCGCAGTTTTGTGCCCAGCCGGGCTTCCGCGCCGTCGAGCAGTTTGCGGATGATCAGCGACGAGATTTCGACGGGGGTGTAGACATGGCCGTCAACGACCCAGCATTTGTGGGAATCGCCCATGAAGCGTTTGGCGTGCTGCACGACGCGATCGGGCTGGGCCACCGAGTTGCGCAGGGCCTCGGAACCGACCACGATCTCGTCGCCGTCGAAGAGCACGACCGAGGGGGTCGTCATTTCCCCTTCTTCGTTCGGGCAGGCCACCGGCTGGCCCTGGGGCGTGAGATACGACAGGCAGGAATACGTTGTGCCCAGGTCGATCCCGACGGCAAAAATCGGCGTCGCGTCGCGTCCAGCCATGGTCGCCCCAGAAAGTGAATGCGAGTCAAGAGGATCCCACGGCTATCGTAAGCAGTCGATCGTCCGCAGGAAACAACTGCGCCGGTGACCTATCGGCGCTGGCGCGTATTTGACAATCTCGGTGGCCCCAGCGACGTGAGGACCGCATCGGCAATCCGTCGAGAAGTCCGGCCAACCGGCGGACCGGCCCGCGGCGAGCGCCGTCGGCTCAACGGGCGGTCCAGTGTTTGAACTGGCAGATTGTAAAGACACACCATCCCGGTCGGGCGGCATGGTTATCAAACGGAGGGCTTGCGGTTAGGCTAACAGCTGCACCGTGAACCATCGCCCTGTCTCCCCGTCTGAACGCCCGCGGCATGCTGGTTGTCGATCGCCTGTCGAAGAGCTTTGTGCGCGACGGGCGTGAATTTGCCGCAGTGGACGGGCTGAGTTTCCGGGTCGATCGAGGCGAGGTGTATGGCCTTCTCGGCCCGAATGGCGCCGGAAAAACGACGACGCTCCGCTGCATTCTGGGCCTGCTCGAGCCCTCCTCCGGCGACATTCTCGTCGATGGCTTTCGGGTCTCCGAGAAGCCGCAGGCGATCAAGCAACGCATCGGGCTGGTGTCGGCGAGCGCCGGGCTGTACCAGTGGCTGTCCCCCCGGGAAATTCTCGACTATTTCGCGGACGTGTACTCGGTGCCGCCCGATCTGGCGGACCAGCGCATCCGCGAACTGTCGGACATGCTGGAACTCAAGCGGTTTCTGAACCAGCGTTCGGCCACGCTGAGCACCGGGCAGAAGCAGCGGGTCAATCTGGCACGCGCGCTCATTCACGATCCGCCGGTCGTCCTGATGGATGAACCGACGCTGGGGCTGGACGTCGTGGGAAGCCAGGTCGTGTTCGAATATGTAGAGCTACTGCGGTCGCAACAGCGGGCAGTGGTGGTGTCGACGCATCATCTCGATGAGGCAGGTCGGCTGTGCGACCGGTTTGGACTGCTGTTCCATGGCGGGCTGCGCTACGAGGGCTCCCTGGACGAGCTGCGTCGGCAGACTGGTCAGCCCGGACTGGTGGATATGTTCGTCGAGATGCTGCGAGACCGCGCCGGAAGTGGAGGCCGGGCATGACCGACGCTGCGGAACCATCCGGAGGTCCGCGTCACTCGGCGTCGCGCTGGGCGCGGCGCGGACGGCTCATCCTGAAGGAGCTGCGGGAAACGCTCCGCGATCGACGCACGATTCTCACCCTGCTGCTGATGCCCGTGCTGGCCTATCCGCTGCTGGGGGTGGCGTTTCAGCGATTGCTGCTCGCACAGGTGGGTGCGGCCGGCGGCGCGGAGTATGTGGTCGCGTTTCCCACCGAAGATCAAGGATCGGATTTCGAGAGGGTGTGGGCGAATGCGCTCGGCGCCTGGGGAGACCGCGAGAACACCCGGCGGCGCCCGACGCCGCTGAACAGTCCGGATGACGCTGCCGTGACCCCGGAACCAAAGGTCGACCCGCGGGCGCCGGCCGCGGCCGGCGCCACAGATCCCATTCTGACGTCGCGACTTCCCGACCGCGGGGGGGCGACGCTGGATGTCGAAAAGCTCCTCGAAGCGGGACTGGTCGACCTGGGAGTCGTGGTCGAGTCGCCCCCCCGATTCGACGAAACCCCGCCGACGCCTGGCCGCATCCGGCTGGTCTATATCGAACGGGTGCCGCGCAGCGTGGAGGCCTACCGCTACGTGCTCGAGCGGCTGGAGACGCTGAACCACGCATATCTGCGCTCGCAGGCCCGGGCGGCGGGAATGCCAACGGGCGTCAATCGCATTTCGGTGACGACACTCCCGGCCGCCACCGGATCAAGCGCCTTCCTGGCGAGCCTGGTGCCGCTGGTGCTGCTGCTGATGACGGTGACCGGCGCCGTGTACCCCGCGATCGATCTGACCGCGGGCGAACGCGAACGGCATACACTGGAGACGCTGGTCGCCGCGCCGGTGCCGCGAATCAGCATTCTGTTCGCGAAATACGTCGCGGTCGTCACGGTGGCCGTTCTGACCGCTACGGTGAACGTCGTCGCCATGCTGCTGACCATGCAGGCGGTCGGACTGGAACAGGCCATTTTTGGCGATGCGGGGATTACGCTGAAATCGATCGCCGGCCTGTTCGGGCTGTTGTGCGTGTTCGCCTCATTCTTTTCCGCGGTTTTGCTGTGCCTGACGAGCATTGCCCGCAGCTTCAAAGAGGCGCAGGCGTACCTCATTCCGCTGATGCTGCTGTCGCTGGCCCCGGGCGTGGCGAGCCTGGTTCCAGGCGTCGAACTGGGATCGACGTTCGCGGTCGTCCCGCTGCTGAACATGGTGCTGCTGGCGAAAGAGACGGTGCTGGGAACCGCCACGCTGGGACTGGCGGCCGTCGTCATCGGCTCGACGGTGCTGTATGGCGTGGCCGCGCTGGCGCTGGCGTCTCACTGGTTCGGCAGCGATGCGGTGCTGTCGGGCAGTACGGGAGGCTGGAGCGATCTGTTTCGCCGTCCGGACGAGCGCGCTACGGCCATCAAGCCCGAGGTCGCGGCCGGCGCCGTCGCGGCGATTTTTCCAGCGTTCTTTCTGTCTGGAAGTTTTGTGGGCCGGATGGGTGAGCTTTCCATTTCGCAGCGGCTGCTCGCGAATGCCGTGCTGACGGCGGCGCTGTTCGGCGGGCTGCCGCTGGCGGTGGCGCTGTGGCGGAGGGTGCGGCTGCGCGCGGCGTTTCAACTGGAATGGCCGTCGTGGGCGGCCCTGTTCGGGGCGGCGATTGCCGGGGCCTCGGCCTGGCCCCTGGTGCACGAGGTCGTGCTGCTGCTGGCGCAGGCGGGCATTTCGACGATCGGCGCCGAACAGCTCGAACGGGCGCACGGAATCATTCAGGCCTGGAAGGATGTTCCGTTCGCCGTGCGTCTCATCTCGATTGCCGCAGTTCCCGCCATTTTTGAAGAACTGTGTTTTCGCGGATTCCTGCTGGGGGCTGTTCGTCGCCGGACAGCCCCCTGGCTGGCGGTCGTGCTGACGGCGCTCGCGTTCGGGTTCTTTCACATTCTTGTCGGCGGGACGCTGGCGATCGAGCGCCTCGTGCCAAGCACGTTGCTGGGACTGGTGCTCGGCTGGATTGCCCTGCGGACCGGAAGCGTGTTCCCGGGAATGGTGTTTCACATCCTCAACAACGGGGCCATCGTCACCCTGGCCGAGTTCGAGCAGACGCTCAAAGATCGCGGATGGGACGTTTCCGACCAGCACCACCTGCCGCCGGCCTGGCTGGCCGTTTCCGTCGCGGGACTTGTCGTCGGGCTGGTTCTCGTCTGGCTGGGGAGTTCAAAACCGGTCGCTGCCCGGTCAGTCGGCCGATGAGGCGCTGGCGGCTTTCGCCGGCGCCAGCGGCGTGGTCCATTCGGCCGGCGCGTCGGGGTCGAGATCGGTGGACGAGCGGTCGAAGTCTTTCCATTTCAGCTGGCCGTGAATGCCGTAGGGAATCATCCGAATGCGCCCCTGCGACGGCTCGACCCGGACTTCCACCAGGCTTTGCATGAATGGGGCCGAGTTGACGTCAAACGCGGCCGACAGCCACTCGGCTGAAAAGGGCCATGCGCCGAAGTATTTGGTCCACCACCAGGCGGGGAGTTTCCAGCGCGGCGTGGTGAGCTGAATTTTGGAAACAACTTCCCGCTTCCCCGGGTAATAGGCCCAGACGTTCGTGACCGGGGTTTCGGGCCAGGCGAGAGACGTGCCGAAGCTTAGGTAAGCGCCGCCGCCGCCGTTGACGACATGCAGGACGGGATTCTCCGATGAGGCCCGGGGCTCTTCGTAGTATTCCAGGTCGTGCGTGTCGCCCGCCATGATGATCGACACCTCGTGACGCCGCAGCAGTTCCTGAAGTTCGGCGAATTCGGTGTCCGGGTCGGCGAGGTTGTTTCCCCCCGCGTAAAAGGGATGGCCGAGAATGGCCATTTTCGTTTTGCCGGCCGCCGAGTCGAGCGCCTGTTCGAGCCATTCCCGTTGCAGCGGGTCGAGCGTGCGTTCGACTCCCGTATCGACAGCGAACAAGGCGAAGGTGTCGGTCTGAAACTGGAAATATGGGGCGCGCTGGAGCTGGGTCGGAACGCGATATTCGGTCTGCAGCCGACTGGCGATAGCGATGAGGTCCTCGATGCGCGCGTCGGTGGTGCTGGACACGCCAGCGTCCGCTTCCACGCGGGCCCGCAGTGCGATGCGAGCGGCGTCCGGTTCGAAAAAGGTGGCCACAAACGCATCGAGCGCGTCGTACCAGTCGTGGTTGCCGGGAATGGCGAACACCGGCTTCGCGGTTCCCATGAAGGGCAGCCAGAAGCTGGTCTCGTAGTTTCGCATGGCCCCCGTGGGGTAGACGACATCGGACGACACGACGACGAACTTCACGTCGTCCCGGCGAACCAGTTCGAGCAGCTGCGCCTTCAGGACATGCTGCGAGGCGTCTCCTTCGCCGGGGTCGCCAATCACGATGAACGAGAAATCGCCCTGGCGATCAAACGGTCCCGGGTCGATGGAAAACGCCAGTCCCGCCCCGCGAGCCCGCTCGACATCCCACAGCGGGCGAGCCATGGCTTCGCGCCACGTGTCCGTCCGTTCCGCGGCCCAGGAGTTCCAGACCCCGGCCGCCCAGTTCTCGGTGTCGAAGTACCAGCTCATCCCCCAGACCGGCACAGTGGCCACGATGATCGCCGCCAGCGGCAGGCCGATCTGCAGTCCGCGGCTGAGCGCCAGGCGTGCCGAAAACTGCGCCTGCTGCAATCGGATCTGGCGTCGCAGGCGATAGGCGAGTCCGCGACCGACGATGCGACGCAGCCAGGTGCGGTCATTGGCGGGAGTGACGAGATACCAGTTCCACATGCGGCGTTCGATCGGACGGGTGAGCCGTCGCCACGTCATGCTGATGGGAATCACGATCGCAAACGCCAGCAGCAGGGCGACGAGCACATCCCCCACGACGGCCACCACCGGGGAAACAATGCCCAGCATGCTGCGGTCGAATCCCATGCGTCCGATATGAATGGCGAACATGGTGGCGATGAAGCCCAGGATCCAGCCGCGATCGATGCCGGTGCGCGACAGCTCCTGGTTGGTCATGTCCCGGGCGACGGTCTGCAGTTCGGCACTGTGCGCCAGGCCCAGCGTTTCGAGCACCGCGTTCCCCGACTCGCAGGAGGTGACGATCGTCGAGCGGCGAATTTCCCAGGCGGTCTGCAGAATGTGCATGGCCACCGCGGCCGCCAGCAGCCACTCGAGCATGGCGCCGCGGACCAGCAGAAACGCCGCCGCCGCCAGTAGGTCGGCCAGGCCCCGGCCGATCGCTCCCAGCCGTGTGCGGTGCGGATCGCTGAGTCGCCAGGCCGCCACGAACGACCTCAGCGCCGCCAGCGCGAACCATCCTGACAGAAACAGCAGCAGGGCCGATGAAGCCAGAAATGGGGAATTGATGAGCAGCAGCCCCATGCCCAGCGTGATGACCGCACCGGCCCAGGCTTCCTGCTGGCCGGCCGCAGTCGCCCGACGGAATCCATGGGCGGCTTCGAGAAACGCGGCCAGCACGAGAAGCGCACCGAGGCGTCCTGTCGGCTCGGCCGCCAAAAGCGGCGTGCTCACGGCGAGCCCCGCCAGCAGCACGCCCGCAACGGCGAAGGCGTCCTGCGACCAGCGTTCCACCAGCTTCCAGAGGCTGTCTTCCGAATCCGTCGCCAATGGTGCAGACATGGTGGGTGCTCTTGATCGCGATCGCCGAGTTGTCTTCCCGGTCGGTCGCGTACGGTAGCAGCCTCATCCTGTCGCCCGCGAATCATTCCCCGGATCGCTGCGGGCCGAAACGCCGACCCGCCCGTCGGGTGGATTATGGCTCCGGAAAGGAAACCCGGCGGAGTTCTTCGTCAGACTGGAACACGGCATCGACCGGCATGACGCGACGGCTCGTCTCCGGATCGTCGGCATCGAACCTGGCCCACAGCGTGTCTTCCGGGCTGGTGGAACCTCGAACCGGGCGCGAGTCCTGCAGACGGCTGATCTGAATCTCGGCAATGCTGCGGCCGACGAGGCCTCCTCCGAAGGCGACGACCGGCTGCAGCAGGAGGGAGGGAACCGACACCACCACGACCGCCCCCTGAGCGCCCAGTCGCGGATAAAGACACCGATAGGCCGCTTCTTCCAGTTCCCAGTCGCCATGATGCCGCGCGTAGCTGAGAACATCGCTGGCGGCGCTGACCTGATGAACCATCGACAGCACCGGCAGGCTGGCCATCAGGGCGTATGGTCCGCGCAGGCGACGGTTCCGCAGGTCTTTGGCGTAAGCCGCCGCGGCCAGAATCTCCGGCAGGTCGTCGCTGTTGACGACGAGCGTGTTGGAGTACGGGTTATAGGTCGTGCGATCAAACACGCGGGCCGGCAGAAGGGTCCCCAGCATCCAGTTCACCGAGCCGAGTGAATACTTCCAGCCCGCGCCGAGCTGGTGGTTCGCCTGCACCCGCTCCCATTGCCGGCGGGGTTCGTATTCATTGATGGCGATCGTCAGATCGGCGATCCCGTTTTCGGCCAGGTAGCGTTCGACGGCGGAGAGGGTTTCGTCCGAGGGCACATCCGGCCGTGCGTCGGGAATCCACTTCAGCCGGCTGGGCGACTTGAGAACGCGTTCGATGCGATCCAGTCGGGGCGATTCGCCGCCCCGCGCGATCTCCCAGCGGGAAGCCCTGCCTCCGGCCGGGGCGTCGTTCTGGCCGCACCGGTAGTTCGGGCTCGCACATCCCAACGCCGCTCCCCACGCCAGAAGCATGGCGAACAACCATCGCAGCCGACAGGCAGGACGCGGTGACATGCGGGGGATCCAGGGGCGGCGGGAGGCGGCTGCCTGACGGAGGCAGACCATAGCACGCAGCCACGGCCCCTGATCGATGGCGGATCGCCCGGAACACCTGCGAGCGGGGGACCACCCGCAGAAACTGCGACTTCCGGCCGGGCTCGCCGGGGGAAGCCTTCACCCTTGCCGCAGCAGACGGGCATCGCAGACGGGGCGGCGCTCGGTCGGTCAGCTTGACGGGACCTGCCAATTGCGCCGGCGGGCCGTCGCCGAAATTGCCGGGAATGGGGCAAATTCAGATGCATCGGGCCGGCGGGCCGCTGATAGACTCAGTCGTTCCAGGCACATCAGAAGGGGGCGGTTGTGAGCGGTCCAGCGACCACACCAGCAGCGGAACCGGCGGCGGACCACGGGTATCTCTACCACGATTCCGAACCCGCCCACACGAACGCGTATCTCTGGCCAGTCGTCGAAGCGGTGCTGGGCCGTCATTTCGGCAGTCGCAGCGAGCGACGGGTGTTTGATGTCGGGTGCGGCAACGGCGCGTTCGCCGAGCGGCTGCACCGGCAGGGCTACGACGTGGCCGGGGTGGATCCGTCGGAATCGGGCATTGCGCAGGCGAACAGGAACTGGCCTGCTTTGAATTTGCGGGTCGGGTCGGCGTACGACGATCTGCGGGCCGGGTTCGGAACGTGGCCGGCCGTCGTCAGCCTGGAGGTCGTCGAGCATGTCTACGCGCCGCGCGATTATGCCCGGTGTCTGGCGGACCTCCTCGAGCCCGGGGGGCTGGCGATCGTGTCGACCCCGTATCACGGCTATCTCAAGAATCTGGCCCTGGCCGTCACGGGCGCGATGGATCGCCACTTCACGGCGCTCTGGGACCACGGGCACATCAAGTTCTGGTCGATTCGAACCCTGACACATTTGCTGGAAGAGACCGGGCTGAAGGTCGAACAGGTGCACCGCGTGGGGCGGTTGGCGGTGCTGGCCAAGTCGATGATTCTGGTGGCGAGAAAGCCCGCCTGAGAGGCCGGACCTGGCCCGGCGTGCAGTCCCATTGAGACCATCGGGCGGACCGGCAGGACGTCAGAATCCGGGTCGTCAAGCTGCTGAGCGTGGCTTAAAGTCGGAAGGCAACCACTCCTTTCGATGCTGCTTCCGGATGAACTTCATGGCCTTTGTTGCGACTCCCGCTTCCGCCGTCCACTCGCAATCGGCGGACGATGTGCTGGCGTCGCAGTCAGTCTCGCCGGACACCGGATTGACGGGCGCCGAGGCGACGGAGCGGCTTCAGCAGTACGGCCCGAATGAATTGAACGACCGCGAGCAGCGGACGCCGCTGACAATTCTGGCCGAGCAGTTCATGAATCCGCTGGTGTGGCTGCTGCTGGCCGCCGCGGTGGCGTCGATCATACTCGGGGACATCATCGAGACGATCGCGATTCTGGCCATCGTGGTTCTGAATGCCGGGCTGGGGTTCTTTCAGGAATTCCGAGCCGAGAATGCCCTGGCATCGCTGCGAAAGCTCTCCGAACCCTACGCGACAGTGCGTCGCGACGGCGACTGGAAACGGGTGGCAGCGCATGAAATTGTGCCGGGCGATGTCGTCCAGCTCGAAGCCGGCAATCGGGTGCCGGCCGATGGCCGCATCATCGAATCGGCCCATCTGCAGATCAACGAGGCCTCGCTGACCGGCGAATCGATGCCGGTCCAGAAGCAGGTGGACGCACTCCCCGCGGAGACCGAGCTGGCGGAGCGTTCGAACAGCATGTTCCTGGGGACGATTGTTTCCGGCGGACGCGGGCTGGCGGTCGTGACGACGACGGGCATGTCGACCGAACTTGGTCGCATCGCCAGCATGCTTCAGGACGTCAAAAAGGAAGAAACTCCCCTGCAGCGCCGACTCTCGAAGCTGGGCCTGCAGTTGACGCTGGCGGCGGTCGTCCTCATCGCCCTCATGGTGGCGATCGGCTTCGCCAAGGGAGAATCGGTGCGGGTCGTGGTGATGACGGCCCTGAGCATGGCGGTCGCCGTCATTCCCGAAGGCCTCCCCGCAGCGGTGACGGTCGTTCTCGCCCTGGGGACGCGCCGCATGCTCGAGCGGAAGGCGCTCATCCGGCGGTTGTCGGCGATCGAAACCCTGGGCTCGCTGACCGTGATCTGCACCGACAAAACGGGCACGCTGACCATGGGCCGGATGTCCGTCTCGCAGGCAATGCTGGCCAACGATGAAGTCGAGGGGATCGGAGAGCGACGGCTCGAACGCGATGAGCACAGCCGGCTGTTGCCGCTGCTCGCGATCGGTTCACTCTGCAACGACGCCCCGGCCCATGCCGCACCGGCGGGTTCCAGGTCCGACGCCGCGCCGGACACGCCCGAAGCCGGCGACCCGACCGAAGTCGCCATCGTCGAGATCGCGGAACGAAACGAGCTCGATGTTTCGGACCTGCGGGCCCGGCTCCCCCGGGTGGAAGAATTCTCATTCGATTCCGACCGCAAGCGCATGTCGACGGCGCACCGGTATTCACAGGCGGTGGACGGCGTGCTGCGACCAGTGGTAGGGGACTCGCCGGAGGGGGCGGTCCTGATCTGCGCGAAGGGATCGCTGGAAAGCATCCTGTCGATCAGCCGGGAAGAATGGACCGATACGGGGCCTCAGCCGCTGAACGAGCAGGCGCACCAGGCCTGGCTGATGCGGCATGACAGGCTGGCGGGTCAGGGCGTGCGCGTGCTGGCGGTGGCGTATGCGGTGCGGACGGAGGCGTTGCCAGACGGGGCCTCCATGGACGAGGTCGAGCGGGACCTGGTGTTCCTGGGTCTGCTGGGGTTAAGCGACCCGCCCCGACCGGAAGCGCGGGACGCGATCGCCCGATGCTATCAGGCCGGCATTCGCCCCGTGATGATGACGGGCGACCACCCATTGACCGCGAAGTCGATCGCCGAGCAGCTGGGGCTCAAAACGCAGGGGGAGCCGGCCGTCGGTTCGGAACTGGCCGGGCTTTCGGACGAGCAGTTCACCGAAGTTGCGACCACTCGCAGCGTGTTCGCCCGGGTGGCGCCCGCCGACAAGATGCGCGTCGTCAACGTGCTCCAGGGACGCGGTGAGATCGTCGGCATGACGGGCGACGGCGTGAATGACGCGCCCGCCCTGCAGCAATCGACCATCGGCATCGCGATGGGCGTCGCCGGAACCGATGTCGCGAAGGATGCGTCAGATGTTGTCCTGCTCGACGACAACTTCGCCACGATTGTCGCGGCGGTGGAGGAAGGGCGGATCATCTTCGGCAATATCGTCCGCTTCCTCACGTTTCTGCTGTCGAGCAACGCCGGCGAACTGTTCACCGTCGGCATCGCCATTCTGCTGGGCATGCCGTTGCCGCTGCTCCCCTTGCAGATTCTGTGGATCAACCTCGTCACCGATGGCTTCCCGGCGCTGGGGCTGGCGTTTGAACGGAGCGATCAGCATTCGATGGAGCGCCCGCCGCGATCGCCGGGCGCCCCGCTGCTGAGTCGCCGAACGATCATCGACATCGCCTGGATCGGACTGTTGATGGCCGTGGTGTCGCTGGCGGCGGGAGGGACGCTGACCGGCCCGGCGCCGGAGGATGAAGACCGCTGGCGAACGATGATTTTCAGCGTCCTGACTCTTGCCCAACTCGGGAACGCACTGGCGCTGCGGTCGCGGACCCAGACCCTGTGGCAGATTGGGATCTTCACCAACCCGCTGCTGCTGGCGTCGATTGTGGCCACGTCGGCCCTGCAGCTGGCCGTTGTGTATGTTCCCGCGCTGCAGAAGGTCTTCAGGACAGTGCCGCTGTCGATCGGAGACATGCTCCTGTGTCCGGCGCTGGCGGCCATTGTGTTTGTCGTTCTGGAAGTCCGAAAAATGCTGTTCACACTTCAGCCGACCGGCGGATGACCAGCGTCGTCCCGCCACTGCTCATGGTCCGTCAGACTTCCGGTTCGCACGGCGCAGCGGCCAGGAATTCGCGCAGCAGCGAATTCCCCGTGCGCGTTTTGAACTTGATCACGCAATCGGGCAGGCATTCTCCCGTCCGGACGGAGTCCCGGGCCGTCTGCCGCTGCGGCGACGACGTACCACTGCCTCGGCGCTGGCGATAAACTCGCGGGCTCGCATTGGACGACATCACATCGAGGGAGAGCATCCATGAGCGGTAAGCCAATCAACGTCGCGATGGTCGGTCTGGGGTTCGGGGCAGAGTTCATTCCGATCTACCAGGCGCATCCGCTCGCCAACGTCTACGGGCTGTGTCAGCGGAACGAAGAGAAACTCAAGAAATGCGGCCAGCAGTTCGGCATCGACAAGCTCTTCACGAAGTACGAGGACGTGCTGGCCGACAAAAACGTCGATTTCGTCCACATCAACTCGCCCATTCCCGACCACGCCTGGATGAGCATGGAGGCGCTGAAAGCCGGCAAGCACGTGATGTGCACCGTGCCGATGGCCACCACGATCGAAGAATGCCAGCAGATCGTGGAACTCGTGAAGAAGACCGGCCTCAAATACATGATGGCCGAAACGGTCGTCTACAGCCGCGAGTTCCTGTTCATTAAAGACATGTACCAGAAGGGCGAACTCGGCAAGATCCAGTACCTCGCCGCCTCCCACCCGCAGGACATGGACGGTTGGCCCGACTACTGGGAAAAGATGATCCCCATGCACTACGCGACGCATGTCGTCAGCCCCTGCCTGGGCCTGATGAACAGCGTGGCCGAATATGTGAGCTGCTTCGGCTCCGGAACCGTCCGTGAAGACATCCAGAAAAAGTCCGGCAACAAGTTCGCCGTCGAGTCGTGTCACATCAAAATCAAGGACTCAGACGTCGCCGCCCATATCTGGCGATTCCTGTACGATACCGCCCGGCAGTACCGCGAGAGCTTCGATGTGTACGGCACGAAAAAGAGCTTCGAGTGGACGCTGATTGAGCATCAGCCACATGTGATCCATACTGCCAAGAAGCCCGAACCGGAGATCCCGACGCTGGTGGAAGTGCCCGACTTCGCCCATCTGCTGCCGGAGCCGATCCGCAAGTTCACGATGCCCTCGGAAATTCACGACAGCGAGCACCTGTCGTTTATCCAGGGAGGGGGCCACGGCGGTTCCCATCCGCACCTGGTGAACGAATTCATCACGGCGCTGTCGACGGGCCGCGACCCGTGGCCGAACGCGGTGCAATCGGCGAACTGGACCTGCGTGGGGATCTGCGCTCACGAGTCGGCCGAAAAGGGAGGCGAAATTGTCAAACTGCCGGCGTTCACGCTGGGGTGAGTGACTCCACTTTCGACGTCGCCTGGCCGGCCGCGGTCCACCGCGGCCGGCATCAGAGATCGGCGTCGAACTCGATGATCTGTCCCGGCACGAGTCGGTCGGATTCGATCGTCAGCCGCGGTGACGCTCCGCCAGCATCAATGTTGAACCGCCGAGCGTCGCCGGGCAGCAGGCCTTTCAACGAAGCGCCAGCGCGGACCCCATCCACGGCGGGCCAGGCGTCGTGATAGAGCGGGGCGAGGCCGGCGTTCTCGATCTTCAGTTCCGAACGCGTGGCCCCGGAGCGAAACTCCGTGACCCGAAAGCGGTAGCCGAGGGCGAGACCCGCAGTGCGGATTCGTTCGGGCGACTGAAACCGCGGCTGATCGTCGCCGATCATGAAGGTGATCCGAAACCGGCGGGCCTGATCCTCAAAAGCGATTCCATGCGGGCCCTTCGCGGCTAGCGCGTCGCGCTGGTCGCGTTTTTCGAAGAAGCTGAACTCGCCCCCGGCCGGCGCCCGCTGCCAGCGAGCGCGATCTAGCCGGTTCCAGTTCGGTTCATTCTCCTGCCGGTGGCGCTTGTGATTGAAGGAGTCGTCGAAGACTCCAAACGCCAGCGTCAACAGTTCGGGCTGAACCTGAAAGGGGCCATGATCGCCCGCCGCATCGACCGAGATCATCCACGGGGTCTGCACGAAGGTGCGTGACAGATGCCGCAGAAAATCTGCCTGGAACTCCCGCGACGGAAATGTGCGCCCGAGCTCCATCGGCCCGTCGTAGATGTGATACTCGGCCCACAAACCAAACCCGACCTGCACGAATGCGAGTCGAGCATCGCGGTCGTAGCGCCGGGCGAACTCGGTGAAGAAGTCCCGCGTGAAGTCGCGCAGCTCGGGGCTCGACCAGTCGGGAAAATCGGTCGTCTTCCCTTCGCTCAGGGCGCGGGTCGGCCTGTAGTCCGGCGACTGCAGAATGAATTCCGGCACGCCCGTCGCTTCACCGACGTAAGTGTCATGCCAGCGCAGGATGAGTTGATGTTTCCGGCCGGCGACTTCTTCGAGCAGGCGATCCAGTTTCGACCAGTCGTACCGGCCGCGCTCGGGGACGACATCCCGATACTTCAAATAGGCGTATTCGAGCTGAATCGGCGCGGTCGATGCCGCTTCGTTCGTTGCCCACAGCACGATGCCCGTCATTGGCTGGACGTTCTGGACGGACGATCTGAGCCGCACTGGCGACAACGCATCGTCGGCGACCGCACTCGGGCCGATGTGCATTCCCGAGAGCGCGAGAATGACGGCCATTCGGAGCAACGGTCGTGGAGCCACTGCAGGCCTCGTCGCGAGTCGCATCGCCGTACTCCCTCTTCCGCATGAATGACATGCCGACTCGACGAACGATCACCGCGACTCACTCATAACGCCACTTCAGCTCCCAGGGGTCGGCCGTCTTCTTCTGCCACCCCTGCAGCTTCTTCTGCAGTCGTTCCAGCGTCGCCTGGTGCTCACCGCTGGTGGCGAGGTTGTCCGTCTCCCAGGGGTCGACCTTCAGGTTGTAGAGCTCGAACCGCGGGCGGTTCACATACGATTCGACCGTCCGAGCGCCGTAGTGTTTGTCGCCGCGCTCGAGCACGCCCTGCCACGTGGGTGAGTTGTAGAGGTCGCTGGCGAACGGGTACGGGAGCTGGTGCGCGACATTGAAAATCAGCTTCCAGTCCCCATCGATCACCACCCGCATCGGGTAGTACATCGTGATTTCGTGGAACGTGTGGGACGCGTAGGACTCGTTCCAGTCAGCCGGGTCGGCTTCGGCCATCGCCTTCAGAAACGACCGACCGTGGAACGACACGGGGACCTCGCGAGCGTTTCGCCGCCGTTCGGCATCGGGCCCGCCGCCGTTGGGACCCAGGGCAATGGGCGCGCGCGGGACCGGCGTGACCTGGCAGTAATCGAGAATCGTGGGCGTCAGGTCGGTCCAGGCGACCCGGGCGTCACAGGTGGTTCCCTGCTGTTCCAGAAGCGGGTTGCGAACCAGCAGCGGCAGGTTCATGCCAGCCTGGTGCAGGTTGGTTTTTGCGCCGGGAAAGGGGGGGCCGTTGTCGGAGAGGAACAGGACGAGTGTATTCTTCGCCAGGCCCGTCGCATCGAGGTGGTCGAGCAAAACGCCCAACCCCTGATCGACGCGCGTGACGGCCTGGTAGTATTCTGCCAGTTCGCCGCGGGCGTCGGCATTGTCGGGCAGCCACGGGGGGACGGGGACTTCATCCGTCGTAAAGGTTTCCTGCTTGATGCCCGGATAGCGGTTTTCGCCGGGAGCCGGGTTGGCGAAACCGCGAGCGCCCGCCCGGTGAGGATCGGCCGTACAGAAATAGAGGAAGAACGGCTTCTCGTCCGACTCCTTGATCCACTCGATCGCGCGATGGGCCATGGCGACGGGGTTCCGCGTGCCACCCCCTTCATTCGAGTTGCGGTACTCCTGGAAGTGATAGGTCGCTTCGGGAGCGACGTGGTACTTGCCAACCGAGCAGGTGCGGTAGCCGGCCTCGTTCAACAACACCGGTAGCGTCGGGACGTTCTCGTATGTGGAGAAATGGTTATAGGCGTGCGCATGGCCGTAATGGCCAATCGAGTGGTTGTGCCGGCCGGTGAGAATCACGGCCCGGCTGGCGCTGCAGCTCGCAGTGGTGCAGGCGGCTTTGGTGAACCGGGTTCCGGTTTGGGCCAGGCGGTCGGCGTTGGGCGTGCGGGCGACTTTGTCGCCGTAGCAGCCCAGCTGAAAGCCGAGGTCGTCCGCGACGACCATGATCACGTTGCGGCGGGCGTCGTCGGCCGTGGAGCGGGCGGCCAGCAGGGCCAGAAAGCAGAGCGCGAGAGCGAATCGCCGCATGGATGGGCCTCTGGTGTCGGCATCAGAAAAGGCCCCGCCGACGCATTCGGCGGGTTTCGCGATCATCGGCGATCGGCTCAGCAGGGGGAGCGATGGAAGTGGACGTGCTTCCAGCCCTTCCCCTGTTTCTGCCAGACGCGGGTTTCTTCGACGGCCGCGGTGACCGGGTCTTTGTTGGCATCCAGCTTCTGGACCAGCCGGATGTAGCTCACGACGGCGACATCGCCCATCACGCGCACATGGGGCGACGAGATCGACGACTGCCGCGGCCCGCCGCTGGAAGGAAGATCGAAATAGAACTTGTGGAACGGCATCCCGGCCACCAGGTTTCCACGTGCCTCAGGTTCGAAGCAGGTGAGCGAGTCATCGCAGAGGGCGGCGTAGGCCTTCCAGTCGCCCGCGTCGATCGTCTTGAGCAGTTTGGCGGAAACATCGAGCACAGCTTGTTCGTCGGCGGTCATGGGTAGGGCGCGTTCAGGAGATGGGATACAGACGCGGGGTAGTCTGTTTCCCGGGAAAGGAGTTCGCAAGCGGACGACCTGCGGGCCAGCAAGGTAGGCCGGGTCCGCGACCCGGCGAGTTGCCTGTTCGCCGCCTGAAAAGGTTGAACAGTAAAAAAGAGGAAAGGAGCTTGCAGGGAGCGTTGACCTTCGCGTCGCTGGCGCCCGTCAGCGACGCCTTGTCCGTTCACGCCGGCGCAAGCAGTTTCTCAAAGTCGATCTCTGTCGACGGCCCTGTGTCGGCCTGCATCACCTTTTCCAGTTGTTCGAGAGTGAATTGATGGTCGGCTTCGGACTCGGCCGCACAGCAGTCGGCGGGGACGACCAGCCGGAAGCCGCGCATGTGGGCGTCGTTCGCCGTGAGGAAGACGCAGATGTTGGTCGCCATGCCGGTGAGGATGAGCGTTTTGGTTTCGAGCCGGGCGAGGAGCAGTTCGAGCGGCGTGAGATAGAAGCCGGAGTGCATCGGCTTGAGAATGAAGTAGTCCCCCTCTTCGGGCTTGAGTCGTTCAGCAATGGGACGCCCGAGGACGTCGGGCTGGAGGCAGTCGTCAATCTGCGAGCGGAAGTCGGATCGCCAGCGGCCGAAGTTGTCGTTGACGTAAATGATCGGAACATCATGCCGCCGCGCGGCCGCCCTGAGCGCCTGCAGTCGCAGCGACATCGGGAGCGCCTGTTTCAGCAGCGCTTCCGCGTTCGGGAATTCCAGAGAGTTGATGACATCGATCAGCACCAGCGCCACGGGGGACGTCAGATCTGCGGGGTCGCAGACTCCGGTGGAAGAACTGGGCATGGCGGACACGGAACGTGGCGAAGACGCGGGGATTCAACGCGAACTTCGACGTTATGCGACGCCGCGCGCCGTGCAAGGGGCGAACCCGCGGGCGGGTCGCGAGGGGTGTCGGAAGATTCTTCTGTTTTGTGTTCTCGCCCGAAACGGGAGGGCGAAGCCACTGCTGAGCCGCATCCGGTGGACAACTTCCCGTTGGAAGACGACCATCCACCGGCCCCTGCACGAACGGCCTGCCTCGGCAACAAGGGCCGGCGGAACGCCGAATCCGATGGAGCCCACTCTCCCGGACGCGGCTCGGTCAGAGCCTCGCCCTCCCGGTCGGCCCAGAAACAGTCGAAAGTTCCTACACCCGGTCGCGAGCGACCCGGCTAAATCTTGGGCGCGGGGGCTTTGGCCGGCGTTTTCTTCGCGGCGGCCGGCGTTTTGGGGGGCTCGACCTTGAAAATTGTCAGGCCCAGCGGGGGGAGGGTGATGGAGATGCTCTGGGCCCGGCCGTGGGTGGGAATCGGCCGGCTTTCCACGCCGCCGGCGTTGCCGACATCGCCGCCGCCATAGCGTTTGGCGTCGCTGTTGAAGATCTCTTTGTAGAAGCCGAGTTCCGGGACGCCGATGCCGTAGCCGTGGCGGGGAATGGGCGTCATGTTCAGCACAACGACGAGCTTCTCCTGGCGGTCGGCGGAGAAGCGGCAGAAGGCGTACACGCAGTTGGCCGCGTCGTCGCCGCTGATCCACTCGAAGCCATCGGACGTAAAGTCGCGTTCGTGAAGCGCCGGGTGTTCGGAGACCAGCTTGTTCAGGTCGCGAACGAATGCCTGAATGCCGGCGTGCCGCGGCTTCTGCAGCAGCGGCCAGTCGATCTGCGAATCGTGGTTCCACTCGTGCGGCTGCGCGAGCTCCGCCCCCATGAACATCAGCGTTTTGCCCGGCATCGTCGACTGCGATCCGAACATCAGCCGCAGGTTGGCGAACTTCTGCCATTCATCGCCGGGCATCTGCGAGAGGAGCGAGCCTTTGCCATGCACGACTTCATCATGCGACAGCGGCATGATGAAGTTTTCGGTGAACGCATAGACCATGCGGAACGACAGCTCGTTCTGATGGTGCGAGCGATAGATCGGATCGCGGCGCATATAGCGCAGCGTGTCGTTCATCCAGCCCATGTCCCATTTGCAGCTGAAGCCGAGTCCGCCGTCGTAAACGGGGCGCGACACGCCGGGCCAGGCGGTCGATTCTTCCGCGATCGTCAGGACGCCGGGAAACTCGCCGTGCAGCGAGGTGTTCATGTCCTTCAGGAACTGGATGGCTTCCAGGTTCTCGCGGCCGCCGAAGGGGTTGGGGATCCACTCGCCGCTGTTGCGCGAGTAGTCGAGGTACAGCATCGAGGCGACGGCGTCCACGCGGAGGCCGTCGATGTGATACTGCTCGCACCAGAACCGGGCGCTGGAGAGCAGAAAGCTCCGCACTTCGTTCCGGCCGTAATTGAAGATGTAAGTGTTCCAGTCGGGATGGAACCCCAGGCGCGGATCTTCGTGCTCGTACAGCGCGGTGCCGTCGAACCGGGCGAGACCGTGCGCATCGGTCGGAAAGTGACCGGGCACCCAGTCGATCAGGACGGAAATGTCGGCCTGATGCAGGGCGTCCACGAACAGCTGGAAGTCTTTCGGCGACCCGAAGCGGCTGGTGGGGGCGAAGTAGCCGGTCGGCTGATACCCCCAGGAGCCGTCGAACGGGAACTCCGTGATCGGCATCAGCTGCAGGTGCGTGAACCCCATGTCGTGCATGTAGGGGATCAGCATTTCGGCGAGTTCGGCGTAGGTATGGTAGCGCCGCTTGTCCCATGGGCGACGCCAGCTGCCGAGATGGATTTCGTAAATCGAAATCGGTTTCGAGAACCAGTCGGTCTCGCGGCGTTTCTTCAGCCAGGCCTCGTCGTTCCACTCGAAGTTGGAAAGATCGGCCACGATGCTGGCGGTTTTTGGCGGAAGCTCGGCCTGGAACGCGTACGGGTCGGCCTTCTCGATCAGCGTGCCCCACTGCGTGCGGATGCTGTATTTGTAGTGCGAGCCCACGCCCACGCCGGGAATGAAGCCCCACCAGACTCCGGAGTCGCTGGAGTTCAGGTAGAAAGCCCCGTGCTGCCAGTAGTTGAAGTCTCCGACAACGCAGACCTCCCGGGCGTTGGGCGCCCAGACCGAGAACCACGTTCCCGGGCGGCCTTCGTGAACAGCGGGGTGGGCGCCTTGCGTGTTGTACATCGTGCAGTTGACGCCGCGTGCGAGTGCCTGGACCTGCGAAGCATCGCCCCAGTTGTTCGTCCGGACGACGAAGGCCTGAGGGGACGCGGGACGTGGCCGTGGAGCAGTCGTCGTGACGGACATTGAGGTCGCGGGGGGAAAACATCCGTGGAACGCGCCGAGCACTCAGCGTGCACCCACCGGGTCGTCCATGACGGCGGCTCCCTGGTGCTGACGACCCAGGGACACGTGAGTGTCCTCGGCTCGCTGTCGTCTTCTTCGTTGGGAGACCGCCAACCGGATCGTACTTCGATGGGCACAGGTCAACAACGGGCGATTTTGAGGTGGGAAGATAGGTAAGGAGTTTTCGACAACAGTCCGCAGCAGGGACGCGGAGGACACAGAGGAGAATTGTGGGAAGTCATGCTTGTTCCTCCGTGCGTCTCTGTGAACTCCTTAGAATGACATTCATGTCGACAGAGAAAACAGACGCCCTCGTCATTCGCCTGGCCGACTTCAGTGAGTCGAGCAAGGTGGTGACTCTCTTCACCCGCCGGTTTGGAAAAGTGGCAGGACTTGCCAAAGGAGCCAAGCGTTTGCGGGGTCCGTTTGAGGCTGCTCTTGACCTGCTTTCGGAATGCCGCGTAGTTTTCATCCGCAAATCGTCCGGCGCGTTGGACTTACTGACAGAAGCCCAGCTCAGCAGACGGTTTCAACCCGCAGGTCGAGACCTGAACGCACTTTACGGCGGTTACTACGTCGCCGAGCTGCTGGATGGTCTCACCGAAGTTCACGATCCCCATCCCGAGTTGTACGACGCGGCCATTGCCACTCTCGCCGGCCTGGCGGATGGCAGCGACCCGCGAATTCCCATCCTGCAGTTCGAGCTCCAGTTACTCTCGGAGATCGGACAACTCCCTGATTTCGAAGCCTGCAGCGTCTGCCATCGGCCGATTGTTGTGGGAGAACAAGCGCGGTACTGGGTCTCCCAGGGGTCACTGTTGTGCACTTCCTGCGGCCGGCCTGAATACCAGCACACCGAGATGCACTCCGGAACAATCGCCCTGCTGCGCACGCTGCTCGAACCCTCCAGTTCGCTAGCGTCGCGGCTGACGGTTGCCCCCGGTCAGTTTCGAGAGTTACGGCAGCTGCTCACCGCCGCCATCAGCCATGTGCTGGAGCGTCGGCCGAAAATGCTGGCCATGTTGAAGTTTTGAAGGAGTGAGAGGCCCGGCTTCTCACGCGACTGGTCACGCTGAACCTTGAAGTGACATTGATCCCTGCTTCCTGGAAGCCGGGCTTTTTTCGCCGCCTTCCAAAGGCCCTCGGCATGATGCCGTTGCCCTGCACCGCACGACGCACCGCCGGAACCCGCTCTCTCGGGCGGGCTCTGGGGCTGTGCGTGCTGGCGTTTCTGGCGGGCTGCGGCTCTCTGGGCAGCGGTCGCGTCGCCCGGAAAAACACGCCGCTGAACGCCGGAGACGCACTCGGCATGGTCCCCGCCGGACCTGCGGGAGTCGAAGGGCCGCTGGAGCAGCGACTCAAGGCCGACCGCTGGAATCGCGAACGACAACTTAAGAACGATCCCCGCATGGCGGCGGCGCTGGCCGATTACGACGGCGCGATGAAGCTCTACAAGGCCGGCCATGTGCCCGAGGCCGAAAAGGCGTTCAAGGCGCTGGTCAAACGTCGCCGGGCCACCTACGAAACCTTCGGCGACCGCATGCGCGGCTGGTTCGGCTTCAAGGAAGATCTCGACCTCGACCAGGTCACCTCCTACGGCGATCCGATCGAAGAAGACTCGATGTTCATGGTCGCCGAATGCCAGTTCCGGCGACGGGCTTATGCCAAAGCCCAGGACAGCTACGACGAACTGCTGGGGAAGTACCCGTCGACACGGCACATGGAGCAGTCGACCCACCGCCTGCTGAGCATTGCGATGTACTGGCTCGACTACTCGGCCGAATCGGACCTGAATGGCGACATCAAGCTGGCCGGCGGAGCGAAAATCAATCCGGCCAAGCCGCCGCAGGCCCCTCGCACGCCCCGCATTCCGATCATTCCCAACGTGACCGACCGCACGCGTCCGGTGTTCGACACCGACGGACGGGCCCTGCAGGCGCTCCGGTCGGTCTGGCTGCACGATGCCGCTGGCGACCTCGCGGACGACGCCCTGATGGTGTCGGCCAACCACCACCTGCGGACGGGCGACTTCATCGAGTCGGCACGTCTCTACAAGCTGCTGCGCGAGCAGTATCCCGACAGCCCGCACTTCCAGGACGCCCACCTGCTGGGCGCGCATGTGACGATGGCCAGCTACGAGGGCCCGGCCTATGACGGCTCCTCGCTCGATGAAGCCACCAACCTTAAGAAGGTGGCGCTGGCCTCGTTTACACAGATGGACGACGCGGAACGGCAGCGTCTGAAAAAAGAAATCGCGCGGATGGACGAAGAGCGCGTCGGTCGACTGTGGGCAACCGTCGAATTCTACAAGGCGAAACGCCAGCCCGAGTCGATCGAGGTCTACTGCCACCGGATCATCAATCAGTTCCCCGACTCCAAATACGCCGAGCCGGCGCGGAAGATGCTGGCTTCGCTGGAGAAGCACAAAAAGCCCGCGGCCCGTCAGCAGGCCGCTCCCCCTCCGCAGCCAGCGGTCAAGGTGGCCGAAGCGCCGCCCCGTGCGCTGGACGAACCGGATGGAGCCGCCCAGGTTCAACTGGATGAGTAATTTGAAGTCAGAGGAATCAGGAATCAGGGGTCAGGAATCAGAAGAGTGTTCCTGATCCCTGGTTCCTGATTCCTGACCCCACAATCATGCGTTGCCGACTCCTCCTCGCCGCCCTGCTCGCCCTGTGGGGCTCGGGGTGCGGCTATCGGGTCGGGCCGAACTACTCTCCAGCCGTCCGCACGGTGCACATTCCGGTGTTCAAGACGGAATCGTTCCGCCGCGGATTCGAGCTGCAGCTGACGGAAGCCGTCCAGCGTCAGGTGCAGACGACGACTCCCTATCGCCTCGCGAACGAGCCGATGGCCGACACGCGACTGATCGGGCGGATCGTGGAGATCACCAAGCGACCGGTGAACCAGAACCGCTACGACGACCCCCGCGAACTGGAACTCGCGCTGGCGGTTGAGGTTCGCTGGGAAGAATGCTCCACAGGCCGCGTGCTGCGGCAACAGCAGTTCGCCATCAACCCGCTGACGACGCAGGCGATCTCCCAGGTCACGTTCGCCCCCGAAGCCGGGCAGTCGCTGGCCACGGCGACCAAGGACGCAGTCGACCAACTGTCGGCCCAGATCGTCCAGCTGATGGAAGCCCCCTGGTAAATCGACCCGGGCGCGGCACTGCGTCCTTGTCCGTCACCGGCCAGGCCATCACGTCTTTCCCGATGGAGCTGATGACGCAGGTCGGCAGGGCGGCCGACTTTCACGGAATCTTAACAATTGACTGGCTCTGCGCAGCCGGTGCATCCGATTCAATCGTCACAGACGTCACAACCGGACGTCGTCGGTTGGATTGTCTTCGGTCGCGGTGCACTCCCCAATGGCTCACAGGACGCTGCTTGCGATCGCCTGCTGTTGCCTGGCCACGTTGCCATCGCGGTCGACCGTGCTCGCCAGCGACGCGCCCCCCTCATCCGCCGCTCACCGGCAGGAGTCGCCGGTTTTGGTCGACCAGGCGGATGGAGAGCCATCGCCGCAGGGCGGGCTCGACCTGCTGTCGCAGCGACTGGACCTGATGGAAGCCGAGAACCGCGCGCTGCGCGATGACCTCGCCGCGCTGCAGCGCAAGGTCGGCGAGAAGCCGAAACCCGATCCGCTTTCGATGTCGGGCAAGTGGAAGAACGGCCTGGAGATCGAATCGGCGGACAAGCGGTTCCGCGTGCATCTCGGAGGGCGGACGCAGTTCGACGGCGTCTGGATCCACGACAGTGACGCGCTCGCCGGGGCCGGCGGCGCGCTGGCTGAAGATGCCGTCGACTTTCGCCGCGCGCGACTGCGGGCGGACGGCACGCTGTTCGAGTTCATCGAGTACGCCGTCGAATTCGATTTCGTCAACGGCGCGAACGACAACGTCGGACTGCAGCCCCCCAATGAAGCGAACGTGTCGCATGTTCCCGCTCCGACGGACCTGTGGTTCGACTTCAAGGGCATTCCGTACCTGGGGAACGTGCGGATCGGCAATATGAAGGAGCCGATCGGCATGGAGCATTCCACCAGCAGCCGGTACCTGGAGTTCCTCGAGCGAACCTACATCCAGGATGCGTTTACCGGAGCGTTCAACAACGGCTTCACGCCGGGCATTATGCTGCACGACACGTGGGCGGGCGAAAACGGCACCTGGGCGACCGGCGTTTTCAAGAATACGGCCAATGTGTACGCCTATAACGTCGGCGACGGCGAATACGCCTGGACGAGCCGGCTGACCTATCTGCTGTGGTGCGAAGACGACGATCGCGACCTCCTGCACCTGGGCGTGGCCGGAAGCATCCGCCAGCCTGACAACAACCGGCTGCGGTATCGCTCGCGGCTCGCGCTGCGAAACGGCCCCGGGTCGCTGAACCCGGTCGGGGCGGACACCGGTTTCTTCGATACGACCCGGCAGGACCTCCTGGGGGGCGAAATCGCCTGGAACCGCGGACCCCTGAGCGCGCAGGCCGAGTACATGGGAGGCTGGAACCATGACACGATCGGGAACTTCGGCGCGCTGGCGGGCGTTCCGCTGGGAACGACGTTCGTTTACGGCTGGTACGCCGAGGCGCTCTACTTCCTGACGGGCGAACACCGGCGCTACGACCACAAGCATGGCGCGTTCACCCGCATTCTTCCCAACCACAACTTTGACCTGCACGGCGGACCCGGAGCGTGGCAGGTGGGAGCGCGCTACTCGCTGCTCAATCTCACGGGGGACGGCCTCGAAGGCGGAATCCTGTCGGACGTGACCCTGGGACTGAACTGGTTTCTCAACCCGAATATGAAGTTCCAGTGGAACTACGTCTGCACGTTCCGCGATTCGTTCCGCAACAATGTCGACGGGACGATTCACGGCTTCGGAATGCGTCTGGCCCACGACTTCTAAACACAGAAGCCCGGCTTCTTCCCGCATCTGCAGAGCGAGTTCGGAATCACCCTCGCCGCGACTCAATTGCAGAAGCCGGGCTTCTGGCGGCGCCTCTCAAAGAAACCCGGCTTCTTGAGGCGAATCTCGGCTTCCACCAGTCAGACCGGCCGTGCGGACAGGGGAAGAAGCCGGGCTTCTGAAAGCAGTCACGCCGGATTGCGAGTCAGCCCGCTTCCGGAAACACGCTTCGCGGGTGAAACCGCGTTCCCGCGGCATCGTACTCTCCGAAGGCCACCAGCCCGCCCCGGAGATCCACGACCGCGGCGTCCGGGGCCGATGCAATTTCAGCTTCCATCCGGACCTTTACTCCCTGCCGGATCGCTGCGGCCTGCGCGTCGGAAGCCACCAACCGGGGGTGATCGCCGATGCACATGGCGGCTGGCAACAGCACTTCGCGGACGCTGTTCCGGGCCAGCCAGTCGAGCGAGACGGCGGACTCGATCGTAAAGGGGCCGACGGCCGTTCGGACCAGTCGCGTCATAAGCCCGCCCACGGCCAGTGCGTCTCCGAGGTCGCGGGCGATCGACCGGATGTACGTGCCAGAGCTGCAGTCGATCTCCACTTCCAGATCGCGTCCCTGACACGCCAGCAGCTCCAGCCGGCTCACTTCCACGGTGCGCGGGGCCAGGTCCACCGCAACCCCCGCACGGGCCAGATCGTAAGCCCGCTTGCCTGCGACCCGCAGGGCCGAATACTGCGGCGGCGTCTGCACAATGGTTCCGCGAAACGGCGCGAGCGCTGCTTCAATTGCGTCGCGGGCCGGCAGCGGTGCGTCCGGCGTTTCGACAATCGAGCCGGTCGAGTCATCCGTTTCGCTGCGGCAGCCCAGCCGGAAGCCGGCCCGGTACGACTTGCGCAATTCCTGGACATAGGGAACCAGCCTCGTCGCCTGGTCGATGCAGAGCACGAGGACGCCGGTTGCCATTGGATCGAGCGTGCCGGCGTGCCCAATCCTCACAGTGCGCGGCAGGAGTCGATGAACGGAGTTCACCACTGCCCGCGACGTCACTCCGGGGGGCTTGTCGATGTTGAGGAAGCCGAACATCAGCACGAGGGCATTGAACCAAAGCGGACGAGAACCAACGCGGCGGACTGCACGTCCGCCGCCGGAATGAGACCGCGCTGTCAAACCCCCTTCAGCGGCGCTGTCGCCCGCCCGCCCGTACCGCCGCGGGCCTTGTTCAGGGCCTGCAGATACGCGCGGGCGCTCGCTTCGATAATGTCGGTCGACAGTCCGCTGCCGTGATACATTCTGGAGTCGAATTCGATTTCGACGAGCACTTCCCCCTGGGCGTCCTGTCCCCCGGAGACCCCCTTGACCTCGTACTGCGTGAGGGCCGCCTTGATGCCTGTGAGGCGTTCGAGGGCGCGAAAGACGGCGTCGATTGGGCCATCCCCGGTTGCGGCGTCCCGCAGAATCACCGGCTCGGCGCTGCCGTTCGTCTGCTGCAGTTCGACGGTCGCGGTCGGAATGGTTCCGGTTCCGCCAAAGACGTGAAACGACGCCAGCGTCCACGTTTCCGGAACGTGCGTCGACTGGTTCTCGATGATCGCAATCAGGTCGGCGTCGTAGATCGATTTTTTCTTGTCGGCCAGCACGGTGCACCCCTGGTACACCTTCTCGAACGCCGCGTCATCAAGCTGATATCCCAGTTTCGTCACGCGGTCACGAAACGCATGCCGCCCGCTGTGCTTCCCCAGAACGAGGCTTTCGCCGATGTAGCCGACATCTTCCGGCCGCATGATTTCGTAGGTGGACCGCGACTGCAGCATTCCATGCTGATGGATGCCGGCCTCATGGGCGAATGCGTTCTGGCCGACAATCGCCTTGTTGCGCTGCACCGTCATGCCAGTCATTTTGGAGACCAGCCGGCTCGTCTGGCAGAGCTTCGTCGTCTGGATCTTCGTTCCCACCCCGTAGTAATCGCCGCGGGTTTTCAGCGCCATCACGATCTCTTCCAGCGCCGCGTTGCCGGCCCGTTCGCCCAGGCCGTTGATGGTGCATTCGACCTGCCGGGCGCCGGCTTCCACGCCGGCGAGGCTGTTGGCGACGGCCATGCCCAGGTCGTCGTGGCAGTGCGTGCTGATGACGCACCGGTCGATGTTCGGCACATGTTTCTTCAGGTGGGAGATCACCTTGAAGTAATGGTTGGGGGTCGCGTAGCCGACGGTGTCGGGGATGTTGATCGTGGTCGCGCCGGCCTCGATCGCCTGCTCGACCACCTGGCAGAGGAAGTCGAGTTCCGTACGGGCGGCGTCTTCGGGTGAGAACTCGATGTTGGGAATCGCGATGTCGGACCGTTTCGACATCATGTCGGCGCAGTATTTCACGCTCTCGACGGCGCGGCGGACGATCTCGTCCTCGGCCATTTTCAGTTTGAACTCGCGATGGATCGGGCTGGTCGCCAGAAACAGGTGCACGCGCACCTTCTCGGAGTCCTGCAGGGCGCCCCAGGCGCTGTCGATGTCTTCCTTACGGCAGCGGGCGAGCGAGCAGATCGTCGACTGCGAACCGAATTTCCGGGCGATGCGCTGAACGGAGTCGAAATCGCCGGGGGACGCGATCGGATACCCGGCTTCGATCACGTCGACGCCGAGTTCGACGAGCGCCTGGGCAACCTGCATTTTTTCGTCCGCGTCCATGCTGCAGCCAGGCGCCTGTTCCCCGTCGCGCAGCGTGGTGTCGAAGATGGTGATCGTGTCGGACATGGTTGTGGTCTGCGTGGGGTGTCCCAGACGGAGGGGGGGGATCGGGGGGCTCACGCCCCCACTCGCCATTCCAATAAAAAAACCCTGAGGCGCTCGCGGCGGTCTCAGGGGTTGGCTGTTTCGAGATCGAACGAATGCCAAAAGCCGGCCTAAGACCTTCCGTGCGGAAGGAGGCGAAGGAGCGGCAGTAGAAGCAGGCTGGACACCAGCGACTCCCAGAGGGCGTTCGTCAGCGAAAGAACGTACCGGGGGGGACACGCGGGTGTCAAACGTGGTTCGGCCTCCGACGAAAAAACCCCGGCTTCTGCGATTGTGACGCGGCGAGGGTGCGTGCAGCCCCGCTCTGCCGATGCGGGAAGACGCCGGGCTGCTGTGGATTGGCCGACGCTTCCTCGGCTGGCGACTTGCAGCTCGCTCGGCGGCCGCTCGCTGCGCCGCGCGTTGCGATGCGCAGTGGCGAATCCTACAAGTGGGCCGCATCACTCCTCGCTTCAGAATCGCCTCGATCGTGCTTCGCATTCTTTTTGTTGGAACTGGAACCTTCGCCCAGCCGGCCCTGGAAACGTTGCTGGCGTCGTCGCATCGGGTCGTCGGACTCGTCACGCAACCCGACCGCGGCGGGGCCGGGAAGCATCAGCACGCCCACCCGCTCAAGGAACTGGCGCTCGCCCGCGGGCTGGAGGTGTTTCAGCCGGTCAACGTCAACAGCGACGACTCGCTCGCGAAGCTGCAGCAATTCGGGGCCGATCTGTTCGTCGTGGCGGCCTACGGACAGATTCTGAAAGCGCCATTTCTCGCGATCCCGCGGCTGGGGGCGATCAACATTCATGCGTCGCTGCTGCCACGCCACCGCGGCGCAGCGCCGATCAACTACGCCATTCTCGCAGGCGATGCAGAAACGGGCGTCTCGATTTTCCAGATTGAACCGAAACTCGACGCCGGCCCCGTCTGGGGCATGGCCTCGACGCCGATCGGTCCGCGGGAAACCGCTGGCGAACTGGAAGACCGCCTGTCGGTGCTGGGTGCGGAACTGGTGTTGCGAGTGGTCGACGAGATCGAACAGGGAACAGCCGCCCCGCTGGCGCAGGATTCGTCGCTGGTGACCCGGGCCCCGAAAATGCCAAAAGCATTCGGGCTGGTGGACTGGTCGAGAGACGCCCCGTTCATCGAACGCCAGGTGCGCGCCCTTCAGCCCTGGCCGACGGCGTATTCCTTCCTCCACCTGGCGGGCCAGCCGCCGCTGCGGGTCGTGCTCAGCGCCGTGGACGCCGTCGGTTCCGATGCGGCTTCAGCCCAGCCGCCGGGAACCGTCATCGAACATTCCGCCGGTCCGCTGGTGGTCCAGGCAGGCGCCGGCGCCATTGCCATTCGCAGACTGCAACCCGCAGGAAAGCGGGTGATGGCCGTTGACGAGTTTCTGCGGGGACGGACAGTGCCGGCGGGATCACGATTCGGAGCGGAAACGCTCCCGCCCGACGCCCCCTGATTCCAGGCCTGCGGCCACGCGCCGGGGATCCCAGACGCCGGATTACGGCGTCCACCAGGCGTTCAGCAGTTTCCTCAGTTCCGCGACGCGGTCGGGCTGGTCAGTCGCGAGGTCGTGCCGCTCATCCGGATCGGCCGTGATGTGATACAGCTCCGGGCGAAACCGGTCGGCCAGCATGGCCGAAGGGACAATCAGCTTCCAGTCCCCGCTCACAATCCAGCGGTATTCGAGAGTTTCCGAAGGAATGGTGGGCAATGTGGCGTCGTGTTCGAACGTGGCCCCCATGACGGCCTGTCGCTTCTCGACGGCCGCCTCGTCGAGGAGGTTGATTCCGGGCAGGCTGGCCGGTCCGCTAATCCCGGTGGCCGCGAGAACGGTCGGCAGCACGTCCAGACTCGACGCGACATGGGAGTCGTCGCGACGGGCCTGCGAGTGCCCTGGCCAGCGAAGCATGATGGGCGTGCGCAACCCGCCGTCATAAGGAGACGCCTTCCCGCGCAGCGCGCCAAACGGGCCGTTGGGAGTTCCGGGCGGGTTCGTCCAGCCGTTGTCGACCATGTAAACGACCAGCGTGTTCTCGCGCAACCCGCGCTCGTCGATCGCATCGAGCATCTGGCCCACGGTTTCGTCGAACCATTCGCACATCGCCCAGTACTTCGCCTCTTTCAGGTCCCCGGCAACGCCCGTGTATTTCTCGAGCAGTCGTTCCGGCGGGTTGTGCGGCAGATGGGGCATCATGGGAGCATAGAAGAGCAGAAACGGCTTCGATTTCTTCTGGGCTTCGTCCATGAAGTCGTACAGCGGCTGCATGGTCTGGCGACCGATGACCAGCCCCTCGTCGCCATGTCGCCCCGACTTCACCTTTTCGCCGAGCGTCATCCCGTGCGTGAATCCGCCGGCGACGTGATCCCCTTCCCACCACTTGCCCGATTGATGCGTCAGGTAGCCGCTGGCGGTGAGCAGCTTCGGCAGCGTGGGAATGCCATCGAGATTCGCGCCAAACTTCCGCCGTTGTTCCTGGTACTCGGGACGGGCGCGCTGCTGCGGTTTGGGAAGCAGGGCCAGTTCGCCCGAGGGACGTGGATCGTTGCCGACGATTCGGTGCTGATGCGGATACAGACCAGTCACAAGACTGGCGATCGACGGCCGGCAGAGGCTGCTGGGGACGTACCCGCGCGTAAAGACCTGTGATTCCGCGGCCAGCCGGTCGATGCGCGGCGTTTTGATATGCGGATGCCCCATGAAGCTGTAATCGCCCCAGCCCTGGTCGTCGGACAGGATGAGGACGACGTTCGGGGGAGCGGCGTTCAGCGCCGAGGCCCAACACAGAAAAGCGACGACAGCGCCGAGGCATCGAAGAGAAGGCATGGCGAGCAGGAGCCTTGTTCGAAGGTGGGAGGAGTAACGCACCCGCGCAGTCTGTCGAACTCGCAGATGCGCGGCAATCGCCCCGACGTCCTCACGCCCGTTCGGCAGCCATCAGGCGCGGGCCCGGGCATCGCGCTTGGGCTTCACGTTCGGGAATGGACACAGCGGCACGCTGGTCGTCGGCTCGGCCAGCACTTCGGCCAAGGTGGTCCCCGCGAACGCCTTTTCGACCGAGGCCATGGCGGCGTCGAGACGGAAATGCAGCGGGCAGAGATGGACGCCGTGGGCCGCGAGGCCAAGCGGGCAGGTGCGGATGCGCTGGATCGGGTCGACGGCGTTGACGACTTCCAGAATGGTCAGTTCCGTGGGGTTGCGAAGAAGCTGCACTCCGCCGCCGACGCCGCGCGTCGATTGCACGATGCCGCCGCGGGCAAGCGCCTGGAGCACTTTCGAGAGATAGGCCCGCGGGACGCGCGTGACTTCGGCAATCTGCGGAGTGGTGCGTGCTTCCGGGTAGGCCTGTCCGAGACAGGCGACGGTGCGGAGAGCGTACTCGACCGTCTGCGTCAGCATGCGAAAAGAATCCGGACGGGAAAATTGGACATTGACATCCAGAATTCCGGGGCTTACAGTCGAAAACTGGACAACAAGGTCCACTTTAGGTGTGGGCCCGCATTCCCGTCAACCCCGCCGGAGCGCCTCCCGTGCAGCACATTGATGAACCCCGACTCGAAACCGATCTTCCCTACCGCTTTGGGTACGTCGCGGAGTTCATGGGCTTCGGACCAGAGGACATCGACGCCATTCACGGCGCCGCTGCGCTTCTGGCCCCCATTGTTCCCGCCCTCGTCGACGCCGTGTACGACAAACTGTTCAGTTACGACTGCACCAAACGCCATTTCGTCCCCCGGCAATCGGGCTATGAAGGCGATGTCCCCAAAGACATCGAAGGGCTGACGCTCACCCACGAGATGATCCAGTTCCGCAAGCAGCATCTCGGACGCTATCTCGTCACCCTGGTGACCAAACCCTACGACGGCAAGATGCTCGCCTATCTCGACATGGTCGGAAAAATCCACACGCCGAAGGCCGGCTCGGCCGAGCTCGACGTGCCGCTGGTGCAGATGAACGCCCTGATGGGCTTTGTGGCTGACGCGCTGATTGCCACGATCGAAGGGCTCGGGCTGCCGCTGGAGGTGGAACGAAAAACAACCCGCGCGTTCAGTAAACTCCTCTGGCTGCAGAATGATCTGATCACCCGCCACTACCAGGCCGCGTGACGGGCGAAGACGCCGGGGCTCCCCTGCTGTGGTCGGGGCCGACGCGACCACCCGGCCCGGACCGGCCGCGGGGGCGTTGTCGCCGGTCGCGCGGGCTCCTAGCCTATGTGGTTCTGAGCGCTCGCTCTTTTCCGCCCGTCGAGACTGGTTCATGAAACGCCGCGCCGCCGAGAAACATGCGCGCCCGACGGTCGCGCTGCTGATCGAGTCGTCGAGCGCGTTCGGACGCGAATTGCAGCGAGGCATTCTGTCTTATGTGAGGGAGCACGATGTCTGGTCGATTCAGCTGCCGGACAACGAGCCGGGGTTTGAACACCTGGCGACGTTCTCATCGGGCAAGCCGGATGGCTGCATCGCGCGGATCGTGGACCGCCGGCTCGCCAACAAGCTGAAGACGCTGCATATTCCGGTCGTCGACGTGGCGGGCGGTCGCGACCTGGCCAACGGTTGCTGGGTGGCGACGAATCACCAGCGGCTGATCGAACTCGGGGTTGAGCATCTGCTGCGCCGCGGATTTCGACGCATGGCGTACTGCGGCGACGCCCGGTTCGACTGGTCGAATCTGCGGCAGAAACTGTTCCGCGAATACGCCCGGCAGCACGGGCTGGAATTGCACGTGTACCGCACGGCCGGACGCAGCCGGGCTGCGCCGTCGTGGAAGCGGGTGAGCGCCAGCCTGCAGGACTGGGTCCGTTCGCTCCCCAAGCCGATCGGCATTCTGACCAGCCACGACCTGCGGGGTCAGCAGCTGCTGGACGCCTGCCGCATCGCGGAAGTGTCCGTTCCGGAGCAGGTGGCGGTGCTCGGAATCGACAACGACGAGATCGTCTGCAACCTCTGCAAGCCGCGGCTGACGAGCATTGTCCCCAACGCCTTCCGGTCCGGATATGTCGCGGCGCAACTGCTGGACGACATGCTTTCGAAGCGGCTGAAAAAGCCAATTGGAGTGGAGATTGATCCCGAGCGGATCGAACGCCGGCAGTCGACGGACGTGCTGGTGTTTGACGACAAGGTGGTCCGCGATGCGATGCAGATTATCCGCCGGCATGCCTGCGACGGGCTGAAGGTGGTGGATGTGGTGCGGCGGATGGGAGTGTCGCGGCGAACTCTGGACGCACACTTCACAGAGGCCCTCGGCCGGACCCCGCACGACGAGCTGCTGCGGCTGCGTCTGGACCGGGTGAAGGAGCTGCTGCTGGAGACGTCGCTGTCCGTGGCGTCGGTGGCCCGCCGGGCGGGGTTTGAGCGCGAGGAGTACATGAACGTCGCCTTCAAGCGGACGTTCGGGGTGACTCCGGGCACGTACCGTCGGAACCGCGGAGGCGGTCCGGGCCTGTTTGAAAAACAGGCTTCCAGGCGCAGTTCTTGAGCAAACCGCTTTCTTCTAAAAAACACAATTTCGGTGTGTTTTGTAGAATACAGAGGCGAGAATCGCTGGCAAATTGAGCCGTCTCGCGAATTTTTTTGCGAATTGGATCGGCAATCGCTCTCTGCGCCCGACTGGATCGAACGCTCTCCTTCCGTTTCGTTTCCTGCACCTTCGCCAGAGAAGTTCCCATGCCCGGTCGTCGATGTCGCGGATTTACGCTGATTGAACTGCTCGTCGTGATCGCCATCATCGCCATCCTGATCGCCCTGCTGCTGCCGGCCGTCCAGCAGGCACGGGAGGCGGCCCGGCGGACGCAGTGCAAGAACAACATCAAGCAGCTGGGACTGGCGCTGCACAATTATCACGACACATTCCTCGTCTTCCCCTCGGCCATGTTCGCCTCGGGGTCGCGGTACCTGCCGAACTGGGCCCCGCGGGTGTTTCCGTACATCGATCAGGCAACCCGGTCCAACCAGCTGAATTCGATGTCGGCCGACTGGACCAACAATCTGCAGCCCTGGCGTTTCGACACCGCGCCTCACAATGGCCGCGATTCGATCTGGGGGCCGATTCCGACGTTCTCCTGTCCGTCGTCGTCCCTGGGAAACACCGCGATCGACATTCCGTCGGCGACGGCCGTCAACCCCTGGGTCGCGCAGCAGGGCGCGCTCCACTACCGGGGATGCTCGGGACGGTCGGAAGACATCGTCAATCCCACCGATGTGCTGAACAATCGCTACGCCACCACCGGCATCTTCTTCCCCCACGCGAAGATCGACATCGCGAAGATTACGGACGGAACCTCCAACACGATCCTCCTGGGGGAATCGTCGTCGTCAATGGGCTGGACCACGACCATGAAAAACAGCTGGGGCGGGATTCAACCGTGGACCTGGGGAGAGTACTGGTATGTCGACACACGCCGCCTGACGATCGACAGCAAGCATATCCAGTTCCCGATCAACTATCGGGGCACGTTCGGCGCCACGGCCACTCCCTACACCAGCGACCACGTCGGCGGAGCTCATTTCCTGCTCGCAGACGGCTCGGGACGGTTTGTGAGCGAAAACATCGACCTCGCAACGCTGAAAGGTCTCGGGACCCGATCAATGGGGGAAGTGATTGGCGAGTTTTAGCGCAACCTCAATGCCAGTTGTGAGGCCTCGGCACTCGAACGCCGGGTGACCTGAGGCCAGTCGACTCCAGATGTCTCACCAGCCGCCGGTTGACGGGCCAGACGCCCGCGACTGCAGCACGCGCCGCAGACGCTCGCTCGGTCGACATTCCGCATGCCGTTTTTTCTGACACACCCGTTCCGGATCGTCCCGTCCGGTTCGGGCGGCCCCCGCCAGTTGTGGCCTCTGCGGCCGACCGGCGCGAACAGCCGGGCGGACTGCGACGCGCCCCTCCTGAAGTCACTGGATCTTTCGATGAGAAGCAGGATACGAACTTCGTCAGCACTGGTCATCGCGTTGTCGGCCGTCAGCCTGGCGTTCGCCGGATGCGGATCGAAGCCGGAACGGGAAACGGCGATCGTCAAAGGCACGGTGACCTACAAGGGAAAGCCGCTGTCGTCCGGATCGATCGTGCTGGTTCCTGACGGCGGCGGTCCAACGGCCCAGGGGGAAATCGGCCCCGACGGCGCCTATCAGATGGGAACGTACTCGCTCACCGATGGCGCGATCCCCGGTACGCATTCCGTCATGATCCTGTCGATGACGGCCGTCGGCGGAGCCACCGGTCTCCCGGAAGATTCCCTCAAGCGCGGCAGCGGCCAGACGAACTCTGTGATTCCCGAGAAGTTCGCAGACCTGTCGACGTCCGGGCTGAAGGTCGAGGTGCAGTCCGGAAAGAACACGGTCGATTTCGAGCTCGATGACAAAGCTGGCATTGTGAAAACGACGCCGGCAACGTGACCTGCAGGCCCTCATTGAGGGCCGTTCCTGATCCTTATTTTTTAAACCAGGCCGAAAGCACCACCGGGCGGGCGACAGTCATTGTTGTTGATTTGCGGTGTGTTTCCTGTTCGTGGAGAGAGATGTGACGACGATTCGTTTCCGACGCGGTTTTACATTGATTGAGCTGCTGGTGGTGATCGCCATTATCGCGATCCTGATTGCCCTGCTCTTGCCGGCCGTCCAGCAGGCCCGGGAGGCCGCCCGGCTGACCCAGTGCCGCAACAACATGAAGCAGCTGGGGCTGGCGTTCCATAACTATCACGACGTGTACAACATGTTCCCGTCGCATATGGCCAACCCGCATCCGGTCACCTATCCGGTGGGCTGGGTGCCGCGGATCTTCCCGCAAATCGACCAGGCGAATCGTCTGAACGGCATGAATGCCATCAATCCCGACTACATGGTCAACCGGTCCCCATACCGCAGCCACAACACCACCGATCCGCTGTTCACCACCCCCATTGCGACTTTCGTCTGCCCGTCGTCAGAACTCGGCGGCACCTGCCCCGATCACGCCGTCAGCGCGAACTTTCCGAACGCCCAGTCTCAGGCGACCCTGCACTACCGCGCCGTCGCCGGCTCGCGCGATCTCGGTTATGTAAGCAATGGCACCGCCAATCAGGAGTACACGAACTCCGGCATCACCTTTCCCCGTTCACGCACGCGGTTCGGCGACATCACCGACGGCGCCTCGAACACGCTGCTGCTCGGAGAATTGTCGAGCGCCCTGGGATGGACGGCTTCGATGGCAACCAGCGGATTCGGCGGCATCAAGCCCTGGGTCTGGGGTTACTTCGCCTATGCCAACGATGGCTGGCTGATGATCGACCACAAGATGATCACATGGCCAATTGGGTACAGCGGCTCGTTTGCCCCCAGCCAGACTCCCTTCCGCAGCGCCCATGCCGGCCGTGGAGCCAACATGCTGATGGGGGACGGCAGCGTCCGCTTCCTGAGCGCCAACACCGACCTCAACACCCTGAAATCTCTGTCGACCCGCTCCGGCGGCGAAGTTGTCGGCGAGTTCTGATCGGGGCATCCGCGTCCGCCGCAGCTCGCAAAACTGCGGCGGACATTCTTCATTCCGCCTGACGCTGGCCAGCATCCAGCAGCCAGTTCGTTGTTCCGTCCATTTGTTGGTTTCTCATTGGTGTTCAGGTTTCGATGTCCAGAACTCTGCTTGTTTTGATGGTTTTCACCCTGCTGATCGGTTGCGGCGATTCATCGCCTCCCGTCTACAAGGTGACTGGCACTGTCACGTTTAATGATGCCCCCCTCCCCACTGGAACGGTCCTGTTTGTGCCCAAGGCCGGCGGTCCGACCGCTCAGGGAGAAATCGGCCCTGACGGCAAATACACGCTGACAACCTTTCGCAGCGGAGACGGCGCCGTTCCCGGAATGCACTCCGTCATGGTCACTGCCATGAAAGACAACGGGCCGACTGCAGGGCACACGCCGCTGGTGCCGGAGAAGTTCTCCAGCGAGCAATCGGGACTGACCGGCGAAGTGCAGGAGAAGGACGTGAACGTAGTGGATCTGAAGCTCACCGGAAAAATGCAGAACCTCAAACCTCCCGTGGAAATGCCCTGACCGCCGGACAGCGCTCGAAATCGATGTCGGCTTCTGCAACAGTGACGGCCCCGGTTCGGGGCCGTTGTTCGTTTGTGGGCCGTAGGGCCGGTTCCATCGGCCGCATCGCCGCTGGCCGCTTGAGCAACGCCCGCCGCACGGGCTTCAATTTCACGACGGCGCTTCCGAGGCTGCCGCGAGGTCAATCTGCGACGTGAATCTCCCACCAGCCCGTCGAATCGGCCGCTGCACGCGACATCGCGCCGGTGTTGAACTCCATGGCGATGTTTCCCTGGGCGTCGAGGGAAACGAGGCCGCCGCGAACGAGCTGCCCGGGAGTGTTGAGCACCGCGTGCGAGGCCTCTGCCAGGCTTTGCCCTGCATAACGCATGCGGGCGTTGATGTCGTAGGCCACGGCATAGCGGATGAAGTCTTCCCCGACGCCGGTGCAGGAGACGGCACAAGTGCGGTTGTCGGCATAGGTGCCGGCGCCGGTGATGGGCGAATCGCCGAGGCGTCCGTGCAGCTTGTTGGCGGTCCCTCCGGTGGTGGTTCCGGCGGCGAGATTGCCGAATTTGTCGAGGCAGGCACAGCCGGTCGTTCCCATGGGCTGCGGAGGATCGGCCGACTTTTCGAGCAGGCGTTTCCATTCGGCTCGACGGGCGTCGGTGGTAAAGTACGAGTTCGGCACGCGTTCGATGCCGTCCTCCACTGTGAACTGATCGGCAAACTTCTCCGCGCCGTCTGTCACGAGCAGCACATGGGGCGTTTTCTCCATGACCTTGCGGGCCAGCGAGATCGGGTTCCGGACGGTGGTCAGCCCGCCGACGGATCCGCAGGCACGCGACTGCCCGTCCATGATGGTGGCGTCGAGTTCATGTCCGCCGGCCGTATTCATCACGGCCCCGCGTCCGGCGTTGACGGACGGGGCGTCTTCGAGAATTCGCAGGACCGCTTCAACGGTGTCGATGCTGGTGGCCCCGGCGGCGAGCATGTCGCGACCTTTCGTCAGCGCGCTTTCCAGAGCCGCTTCCTTGGCCTGCCGCCCCTTGCCCGACGACGGCGCCCGCCCCGCGCCGCCATGAATCACAATGGCGAATTCCCGCTTCGCGGCCTCCTGGGCGCGCAGCGCGGAGTCGCCGGTCGCGACAAACAACAGGCCGAGACAACACAGCAGACGGACAGACAACAACATCGCGGAAACTCCCGGTCGAAACTTGAACGGCGACGAGCGGCAACGCCGATTGTGGCGACGGTCGGCCGGTTCCGCCAATTCGATCCCTGAGACCACCTGTTGCGGAAGTGCATCGTGTACTGGCCCTGTTGAGCTGGTTCACTTGAGAACCGTCGTGCGCCCTGCCGCGACACTTGAGTGAGACCCGCCATTGAATGCGGCAAATGGCAGCCGCCGCCGACGCCAGTTGATCGAGACGGCTCGGCGCAGAAGCCCCGACGCGGCAGCCGGGGCGCGAAGACCGGCCGGCTGCGGGCGTCTGGAGAAAAGAGTCGCGACGAGCGCTTACCAGCAGTAGCCGGCCGCTCCGCCAGAGTAATAACCGCCAGAGTACATCGGTCGGCCGCCCCAGCCGTACGCCGAGCGGTAGCCCCAGCGGTCGTTGGTGACGCCGGCCACGCCGGCAATGGGCGCGGTCACTCCGCGGTACACTGGCCCCACAATTCCGCCGGAGCGGTATCCGCTGCGATAGCTCTGTCGTTCCAGCTGCTGCGCGCCGTAGTTCACACCCGTGTGGTTGAACGCGCGATACGGGTTGTTGCGGCTGACGTGCTGAGCCTGTGCCTGCCCGGTGAATGTCACAATTCCTGCGGCAGCAACTGCCGCCAGAATGAGCCGTTTCATCGTCCACCTCCTTTGTTGAGCGCTGATCGAGCATGCGCCACTGCACGCTCGCCAAACATTCAATGCGTGCAAGGGGCGCACCGATAAGGAGGTTTTCAGGTCACGCTGCGCAAAAAGATCGCGTTCAGGCCCGTTTGGATGAAAACCGGCTGCGTGCAACGACCGGCTCGTTGACGACCGCCCGCGTCCCCTGATCCCACAGCGAGCGCGCTGCGACCTGAGCTATCGCGTTGCCAGCGGAACGGCCACGAGGCGCTCGTGCGATCGGCCGTTCACCACGCGACGCACCTTCAGCAGCAGCGTCTCTTCCGGCGACGAGCGTTCCAGAATGGTCTGAAGGTCAGCAACGGAGGAAACCGGCTGCCGCGCGGCTTCCACAATGAGGTCGTACAGCTGGAGCGAGTCGTCGAGACCCGGCGGAACGTCGACCACCAGCAGCCCCTGGGCCGACCCTGTGAATCCCGCCTGAATCGCCAGCCCGCTGGTCATCGACACCGTTTCAAAGCCCGTCGGCAACACGGCGGTTGGTCGCCCGGGGGCGACCTGGCTGGTTGAGCGGCGTGGCGGACGTTCTTTCAGCTTCACCTGCAATGGCACCTGCTGGCCCCGTCGCAGCACAATCATCGAAACGACTGTTTCGATCGGGGTGAGGCTGACGCGATTGATGAGGTGGTTCTCGTCTTCCACATCTTCGCCATTGAACGACAGCACGATGTCGTTTTCGATGAGGCCGGCCGATTCCGCAGGGGTGCCGCCGTACACTTCAACCACGCGCGCGCCGCGCATGCGATCGAGACCGAAGCGGCGGGCGGTCTTCTCGTTAAACGCTTCATCCAGGCGCACGCCCAGGTAACCCCGTTTCACTTCCCCCTTCGTCAGCAGTTCTTCGACGACGAACTGCACGAGCTTGGACGGAATGCTGAAACCGATTCCTTCATTGCCGCCCCCCTGTGAGGCGATGGCGGTGTTGATGCCGATCACGCGACCGTTCAGATCGATCAGCGGGCCGCCGCTGTTGCCCGGGTTGATGGCGGCGTCGGTCTGGAGAAAGTCCTGATTCAGAATCTCATCGGCGCCCAGCGACAGCGAGCGCCGCGACTTGGCGCTGATGATGCCCATGGTGACGGACTGCCGGAGGCCGAACGGGCTTCCGACGGCGAGCACGAAGTGCCCGATCTCCAGCTTGTCGCTGTCGCCCCATTCGGCGACTCCCAGGTCGGCCGCGTTCACCTTCAGCACGGCCAGGTCGGTATAGCGATCTTCCAGAACCGACTCAGGATGCAGGATGCGCCCATCCAGCAGGCGAATGTCGATCTGCTGTTTGGGAGTCTGCGTCACCACATGCCGGTTGGTGACCACGAACACGCCGTTATAAGACGGGCTGCGCATCAGCACGCCCGATCCGGTTTCTTCCGTCCGGCCCCGGTCCGACTGAATATGCACCACGCACGGGCTGACCTGGGCGGCGATGCGCGACAGCTCGCGGCCGGCCTCCTGCAGCGTGGCCCGCACGGTCTCGGGCGTCGGGGCGTCGGGAGCCGTCGCGCCGACTGCGGCCGCCTGCCCGGCTGCCAGCGAGGCAGCCACCACGATTGCATTTTTCCAACACCGAAGCTGCATCGACATCGCCACGCTCTCCCACTGCCGCAAACCGTTCCCCGAGAGGACGGGCGGCCGCCGTCAGCCTTGGCGGCGGTGGTCGAAGCCGGCGGTTGCCAGCGGCGGCCTATTGCATGTCCAGCTCGCGAACGGAGAGTTCCTGGTCCCGCTGCCGGGCCCCGTGCTCCCAGGCGGATTCCCAATCCGCATCGGTGTGTCCGGCCCGGCGGCGCCCTTCAACGGTCCGCTGGCAGTCCACACAGGACGACGTGTAAGGCAACACCTGCAGACGTGCAATGGGAATCGCCTTCCCGCACCCGTCGCAAACGCCGTAGCGGCCTTCGCGCATGGCGGTGAGGGCGGCCTCAATGCGAACCAGTTCCCGGCCTTCGAGGGCGGCCAGCTGCGAATTCAGTTCGCGCTCCGAGTCGTCGTAGGCGGCGTCGACCGGATCGCTGGACCCTGCGGCCGATTCGCCGGTCAGTCCCAGTTCATCCGACAACGACTGCCGCAGCGCTGCCCGCTGAGTGACCAGCTGGTTGTAAAGCCTTTTGAGAGCGTCTTTTCGAGCCACGGCCTACCCCTGTTCTGCCCGCTCAATCCGGGTGATGGTCTGCGATCAGGTGGAGTCCCGCCGCGGATTCGGAAGGACCCGAACCGGGGTGGGTATCGCCCAATTCTACGGGTGGGAGTCAATCCCCCCGGTCGAATCGCTGAACGCCACCCTAACCGGCCCCCCACCCCTGAACAGCCAAAACGCATCGCCCATGCCCCCCGGATCAAAATCGTCCGCCGATCAGGACGATCCGGCGCCCGACGCTGGCCGTACGGGTTGTGGGGACTGGGCGTTTGAGAGGGACGGGATTGAGTTTGAGGGGGGAAACTGGTTTTGGAGCGCCCCCGTTGCCCGGGTATGCTTGAACCAGGAGGGGACGATGCTCACAGCAATTCCTCAATACATCGAAATCCGCAAGAATCGCGGCGGGCAGGATCGGGCGTACCTGGCTGGAACGCGGGTCAAGGTCCAGAATCTGGCGATCGATCGCGAGCGACACGGAATGAGCGTTGCCGAACTGGCCGCCATTGGAACTCACGCCGACTTCGCGGGACGAGTGATCGACCTCGCCTGATCCAGACTTCACGCCGTGCGCGCTTCTGGATAGCGGATTCGACCGTGGTAAATCGCAATCAGCGACTTCACCAGCGACGCCTCGACCATCCGGATTTCGCTCAGCTTCAGCGAGCTCTCATCGAACTGCCCGTCCAGAAGTCGTTTCAGCGTGATGTTGTGCACCAGCGTTTCGATCCGCTTGGGCGTCGGATCCGTCAGCGTGCGGCTCGCCCCTTCCACGGCGTCCGCCAGCATTAATACGCCCGCCTCGCGCGTCTGGGGCTTCGGGCCGGGGTAACGGAACGACGACTCCTCAGCGTCCGTGCGGTGGTCGGGCTTGTTCTCCGCGAGTTTCGTCGCTTCATGGAAGAAGTACTCCACCAGCGTCGTGCCATGATGCTGCTCGATGAAGTCGATCAACGGCTGCGGCAGGTTGTGCTCTTCGGCGAGGTCCACGCCGTCTTTCACATGGCCGATGATGATGAGCGTGCTCATCGCCGGGGCCAGGTTCCCGTGCCGGCTCTCCGTGCCCGCAGCGATATTCTCAATGAAATACTGCGGCTTCAGCATCTTCCCGATGTCGTGGAAGTACGCCCCCACGCGCACCAGCAGGCCGTTCGCGCCGATGGCTTCGGCGGCGGTTTCGGCAATGCTCGCCACGGCAATCGAGTGGTTGTAGGTGCCCGGCGCGCGGCGCACCAGCTCCTGCAGCAGCGGGTGCGAAGGATCGCTGAGTTCCAGCAGGCTGATGTCCGTCACCACGCCGAACAGCTGCTCGATGAACGGCAGGCTGCCCGCCACGAAGTACCCGGCGAACAGACACCACACCACGCCCGTCAGGCTCTGGTACAGCAGCGCGCGATCCTGAAACACGTCGCTCAGCGACTGCGACTGCACCACCCCCACGCCCGTGCTCACAATGAAATGCGTGAACGCCGCAAACATGCTCACCTTGATCAGCGTCGACCGCGAACCGACGCGCGACACCGGAATCACCGCGGCCGCGCAGGTGCTGATCAGGACGATGAAGTGGCCGAACTGCCCCGTGGTCGAGAACGTCAGCGCCAGCGAAATCGAGAAGGCCGCCAGCGTGGCGATCACCTGGTTGTAAGCGACCGCCAGCACCATCACGGTGACAAGGACCGGGATGATCTCCGCCCGCCAGGGGTCGAACGACATCGGGCGGGCCAGGGCGGCCGTGGCCACGATCGCCACGAGAAACACCGTCAGCCGCCACAGGCTGCGCACAATCCGCGGCTCGTTGTGAATGATGTAATACGCATTCAGCGACGCCAGCACGCCCATCATCAGAAACACGACCGACAGCCGCATCAGCCGGACGCCAAAACCGATTGTTTTTTCGAACGCGTTGTACTCGTCCGTCAGAATCTGCAGCCGCTTTTCATCAATGAATTCGCCGGGCCGGACGATCAGGTCGCCGGCGATGAACCGCTGGTACACGTTCGCCACCTGGTCGCGGGCCTGGGCCTGCGCCAGTTTGGTGGCCGCCTGATCGAACTCCAGCGTCGGCTTGGCCTGACACATCAGCCAGTGGCTGAGGGCCGCCTGGATCGGTTTGGTCAAACTGGGATACGACAGCCATTTGCCCCCCAAGTCGCCCGCCTCGTTCAGCTGGTCCGCGAGGCACACCTTCGGCACGAGCACTTCCGAGTCCTGCCCCGTCTGCATATTGACGGTCAGGATCTTGCGGTCGGCCGCGAGGACTTCCAGATTCCCCTGCAGGTTCTTGTACGACCGATGGTTCAGCAGGCCGTGGTCCGTCAGCGGCGAGATGAACTTCGAGAAGTCCGACACCATGTCGTCGATCTGGCTGCGGTCTCCCGTGCCCGCCCCGGCGACCGCCTCCTTCAGCGACGCAAACCGCCGCGCCGGGTTGTCGGTCGCAAACAGTTCGTGGGCCGCCTTTTTCATCGGCTCACGCAGGTCGACGGCGGCGAGGCCGAAGTCGGCCCGCGTGGCGGGCGGCAGGCCGTCGAGCGTTTCCGCCTGCGAAATCTCCCCCAGGGCAGCGCGCAGGCGGTCCGGCAGACGGAGCAGGTCGTCCGTCGAGTTATTGAACACCAGCGGAACCGCCTGTTCCGCGGCGCGCCGCGCGACATTCGTCGCTTCTTCGTCGACGCGGTTGAAGCCGGTCTTGGCCGCAATGCCGTCCGCCGAATAGTTGCCGATGCGATGCGTAAACGGCGCCTGCCAAGCCTTCAGCACCAGCAGCAGCAGAATGAGCGCCTGAAACGCCAGCCCCAGGCGGATCATCACGCCGCGATCCTGAATCCAGCTGACGAAGCGGCTCCAGGAGGTTTCCCTGGGGCGCATCGTCATGCCGGTTCGCGACAGACGGGACCGTTTCGTCGGGGTTGAGGCCATGATCAGCGGGGGACGCTAGCCCCCGGCCAGTTGCAGTCTGAGTCTCAATTCACACCGTCGCCTAGCGTTTCTTGTTTTTCTTCGCTTCGTCGTCGTACGCCTTCACAATCTCGCGCACTAGCTTGTGCCGCACAATGTCGCGGCCCGAAAGCTCCACCGTGGTGACGCTGTCGATGCCCTGCAGCCGGTTGATGGCGTCCCCCAGCCCCGAGGGCGTATGCGGCGGAAGGTCGGTCTGCGTCGGGTCGCCCGTCACCACGATTTTGGCCCCCTCGCCCATGCGGGTGAGGAACATCATCATCTGGGTCGGCGTGGTGTTCTGGGCCTCGTCGAGAATGATGAATGTATTGTTCAGAGTCCGGCCGCGCATGAACGCCAGCGGCAGAATCTCGACAATGTCCGCCTCCATGTAGCGCTTGACCTGCTCGAAGTCGAGCATTTCCTGCATCGCATCGAGCAGCGGGCGAAGGTACGGATTCACCTTCGCCAGCATGTCCCCCGGCAGGAACCCCAGCCGCTCCCCGGCCTCGACCGCCGGCCGGACCAGCACGATCTTCCGGACCAGTTCCTTGCGAAGCGCATTCACCGCCATCGCCACGGCCAGGTAGGTTTTCCCGCAGCCGGCAGGGCCGATGCAGAACACCAGGTCGTGCTTGCGGATCGCTTCGACGTACTCCTCCTGCCCCTTCGTTCGCGGCTGGACCCGTTTAGCCCGTTGCAGAAGATCGATCGCTGACTGCGAAGACACCTCGCCGGTCACCCGATTCAGCACGCGCGAAACGTCTTCCTCGCGCAGAAACCCGTGCTTGCGGATCACCGTGCGCAGGTCGTCGAGAATTTCCTTTCCCCGCTCGAGGGCCGGCTCATCGCCGTCCATCACAAGATCATCCCCGCGCAGCACGATGCTGATGCCCAGAGACTCACGGATCCGGCGGAGAAACGAGTCCTGAGCGCCGAAGAGGGCCCGGGCCTCTTCCGGCGTGGAAAGCGGAATGGAGAGTGTGGGCATCCAGCACTGGTCGCCCGGTGGAGCGACGTCCTCGGCCCGCTGTGACCCCCGTCGGCGGACCGCCTGCCATCAATTTCTGAAACTTCATCGTGGGGAAGTGCGGAGCCGGCAACACTCGCCGAACTCCCGGCCGTCGTCCGCCTGGGGTGCTCAACTCTCCCGCTTCCGCAAGAGACATCAAAGGCGGCACAGGTTCCCTGACGATTTCACACAGGTATTCTACCGGCGGCAGTGCGTGATGAAACCGTCGGTCGGCAGAAATCGCCGCCGCACACCGCCGCGAACCGCCACAAACGGTCTCGCGTCAATCGAAATTGATGCGTAAACTGTTTCATCTCGCCACTTTCCGCGGCAACATCCAGCGGACAGGGGCGAGTTGTGTCCGAAGTAGAATGATGTGGCCTCCCGGCCAGGGAAGCCGTCGTCGCAGACGCTGGCGAGTGCTTCGGCGAAACTGCCGCAGGCCATGCCCAGCGCGACAGCGCGGCTGTGAAACGGATTGACGAGCAACTTGACGCCCTGCAATCGCCATCTGGCGGCACAGGGTGAGAGGTGATTGGCGATGGACCGAACGGGTCGGATGAAGGCTGGTTTCAGGACCGTGACGGTCCTGTTGGCCATGGTGGCCTGCGCGCCATTTGCTGCCGCACAAATCGACGATCCGCTCGACCTCGGCGGCGGACTGGGCCTGGGCATTCCAGGCTTCGGCGCCGAACAGCCGGGCGTATCGGTCGCCGCCACATTGGCGGAAGACCCTGCGAAGCCCGGCGAAGCCGTGCTCGCGATCACCGTCACCACCAGCGGCGCTTCAAACACCTACGGCGTCGACTCCACCTCGCCTTACAAAACCAAGCTCGACCTCAAGTCGATCGACCGCCTCACCGCAACCGGTCCGCTGACGCCCGATCGCGACCCGAAAGTTTCGTTCGACCAGAACTTCGGAAAACCGGTCGGCAAATACACCGGCTCAGTCACCTTCTTCCAGCGGCTCCAGATTCAGCACGGCGCGACCGGAACGCTGACCGCCAGCGGCACCATCAACTTCCTCTTCTGCGACGAAAAAAACTGCACGCCCCGGAAAGAGGCGTTCACCGCCTCCTTCGAGCGAACCGCCGCCGCCGCGGCTGCAGCGCCTGCCCCGGCCGAGGCCGCCGAGGTCCCGCCGCCGGTCGACGAACTGGCCCCGCCGGCCGCTGGCCCCGCCGCCGCGGCTTACCGGCCCGGGCCGCTCTCCTGCGAGTATCAGATCGCCCCAAAATTTCGCGGCCTCGAAGCCGAAGCCGGTGAGCCGGTCACCGCCATTCTCAAACTCTGCCCGCAGGATGCGAAGCCCGGCGAAACCGTCACCTTCACCGTCACGCTGAAGCTGCGGGACACCTGGCATACCTACTCGGTCCGCGAAGGGGACGAATACTTCGGCGAGCCCACCACAATCGAGTTCGACGCCATCGAGGGCCTTGAGCCGGTCGGCGGGCTGCGCGAATCGCCCGAGCCGAAGGTGAAGAAGGTCGGCAAGCAGGACGCCCTGGCGTTCTACAACGAAGTCACCTGGACGCAGGAGTTCCGGCGCGTCGGCGACGCCCCGCTGGGACTGTCCGGTTCGTTCCGCATTCAGGTCTGCGAAGGCGAGAAACGCTGCCTGGCGCCGAAGAAGCAGATCTTCGGATTCGGGACGGCCCAGACCCCCGCCATGCTCGAAGGCGCCAAGCGGATCGGCTCGACTTCGCCCACCACGGGCGTCGCCCAGAAAGGGACGAAGGACGCTCCCGCCGGCGCCGGCATGGACCTCCAGGGCGCCAACTTCGACATCGAAGAAGAAGCCGACTCGACGACCGTGTGGGGTGCGCTCGTATTCGCCTTCATCGGCGGCCTCACGCTGAACATTATGCCCTGCGTGCTGCCGGTGCTGGCCATCAAGATTCTCAGCATCGTGCAGCAGGCCGGCGAAAGCCGCGGCCGCATCCTGCTGATGAACATCGTGTACACGTTTGGAGTCGTGTCGGTGTTCGCGTTGCTGGCGACCCTCGCGGCCTTCTTCCGGATGGGCTGGGGACAGCAGTTCCAGCAGGAGTGGTTCCGCGTCGCCACCGTGCTGGTCGTGTTCGTCTGCGGTTTGAACCTGCTGGGCGTGTTCGAAATCCTGCTGCCGGGAATGCTCAGCCAGGCCGCCGGCGGCGGAGAACACCGCGAGGGATACCTCGGCGCCTTCATGACGGGCATTTTCGCGACCCTGCTCGCCACCCCCTGCAGCACCGGCTACATGACCTACGCCCTCGCCTGGTCGGTCAAACAGACAACGCCCGTCATCTACCTTGTCTGGTGCACCATGGGCCTGGGGATGGCCCTCCCCTACCTGCTCATCGGCATCTATCCCAAACTCATCAACTGGCTGCCCCGCCCTGGCATGTGGATGGTGCAGTTCAAGCAGGCCTCGGCGTTCGCCATGTTCGGCGCCGCGGTCTGGTTCCTCATGGCCATCGACCAGCGAAACGTGCTGCCGGTGCTGGTTGCCTGCGTCGGTCTGGGGCTTGGACTGTGGATGATCGGCCACCTGTACGACCGCGAATCGTCCCTGCGCCGGAAATCGATCGTGCGGATGACGTCGCTGGTGACGACCTTCTTCGTCTGCTCGATCGCCTACCGCATGCACACCACCGCCACCTCGCCGCCCCCCGACAGCGACCTCCCCTGGATCGCCTTCGACCAGAAGAAACTGATCGAACTCCGCAAAGCCGGCCAGCCCGTCCTCATCGATTTCACCGCCGACTGGTGCGCCATCTGCAAACAGAATGAACACCTGGCGCTGAACACCATCAACACGGCGGAGTTCGTTCGCAACCACGGCGTCACGACGATGGTGGCCGATTTCACCGACGAAAGCGAAGAAATCCAGCGCTGGCTGAGCCAGTTCAAGTCGATCTCGGTCCCCCTGGTGGTGATCATTCCGCCAGACCCGGCTGCGAAGGTCACACGCCTCACCGGGGCCTTCTCGGAAGCCAAACTCCTCCGCACCCTCGAGCGGGCCATGGAGAAGAAGGGCAAACCCGACAACCGCACCATGATCGCCGAAACCCGGAAAGAAGTCGTGATGAACGATAAAGCGGGCGAGTGACAACCGGAGGGCACACCTGCGCGGTGGCTTATAAGCCGTTCGTCAAGTCGCCGAGATCCTGCGCGATGACGCCGTGGTTGGCGAGGAGTTCGCGCTGGTCACGGCTGAGAGTCGGTGCAATGCCGACGAGTTCGACATTCCACTGCTCGTATTGGCGTTTTTCGTGCTGGAACCGCGCCACATGCCTTCTGAAGTTGTTGATATCGGACAGCAGCTTTGACGGTGATCTTTTGCAGGAGCCAAAGCGAATCCGCCGGCTCCGTTCGTCAACGACAACGAGGTCAATCTCCACCCCCGATTTGTCCCAGTACCCCTGAACTCTTTGGGACAGCGGAAAGTCGCCTATTTGCTTTCGACTCCGCTCCTCGTAAAGCCTTCCGACCAGCTTCTCCAGGGCGTATCCTTCGACATCCTGAAGTCGTTGATCGGCTTCGGCGACGAGTTCGGGGATTGGCCGAAACGCGGTGGCTGACACCGGATTCGCGAGCGCCGCGAGCCAGGAGCGAAGAAAATTGTCGGCCACGTAGTAACGGTTCTTTCTGGCATCTGGCTTTGCAAACACCGGAAGCTTTTTCTCGATGAGTCGGAATCGTTCGATCAGGATTTTGAGATACCCGCCGATCTGCTTGTCAGGATCGCCGCTTGCCTGGCCGATGGCCTGAACAATCTCTTTGTGCATCCGCCCCGGGTTACGAGCCACAAATTTCAGCACCACGTCATATCGGCCACGAAGCTCACGCAGGAACCAGTTGTCCGCTTCCGTGCGGAGCGGTGACGAGCTCTCGAAGAAAATTCGCCGCAACAAATCAGGCCGACTCACCGCCAACACATTTTGTTCGAAGCAATCTCGATAAAACTTCGGAACTCCCTCGAACAGATTCCAGAGGAACAGCAGCCGCTCGGGGGCTGGATCTGCGTGATCGCGAAGGATCTCGAGCAGGGCAGCGACATCCAGATGAGTCAGGTCGACCGTGTCCGTCACGCGGTTGAACAGAGGTGCCGCCCGGTCCTCCAGCAGCGCCATCATTTCAGTGTAAATCGAGCCCAGGACAATCAAGCCGCCCGTGACCGAATCGGCAGTTGCCGACAGCCGATCGACTGCAGCCTGCAGCAGAGAGCAGAATTGCTCATACCCTTTGCGATTGAAGTACTGGAACTCGTCCAGAACCAGCACATATCCAGAGCGCGCCATTGCCTCAAGCAGAACGACCAACTGACCAAGGCTGGTCGGTCGAGGGTAGCCCTCGGCTGGAACCCGAAACGTTTCAAGCGCATCGTTGACGGCAGAGAGGACGCCAATCGACTCAGAGTCCGGAATCTGAACGTAGAACACTGGCCGATTTGGCGCTGCGGTTTTCAGCGCCTGCTGAATCAGCGTCGTTTTCCCGATCCGTCGCCGGCCGGTGACTTTTGCGAAGAACCAGCGTCTTCGAGCAAGCACGCCGGCCAGTTCAGAGAGCTGGTCGCGGCGTCCGTAAAACTGCCAGGCACTCACGAGCCACCTAAGGTAAAGCCGAGAAACCTTAATAAGGTCAAGCGGCTTTACCTTAACTATTCTCTAGCCGTAAACACAACAGTAAAAAAAGGATGCGCCAAGAAAGACGACCCTCAATCAGCGGATCGACGAGGTCGGCACGACCCACACCTTGACGTCGGTCGTCACTTCCGGAGCGAACTGCAGGCGGATGGTGTACATGCCCAGTTCCTTCAGCGGACCTTCCAGCTTCACATGATCGGCCTCGACCGGGAAGTTGGCGGCCTTCAGCGCCTTGGCGATGTCGACTGCAACGATCGAGCCATACAGATGGCCGTCTTCAGTCGCGTTGGCTTCGAGGGTCACGCTGTAATCGCGCACCTTGTCGGCCATCTGCTTCAGCTCTTTGACCTTCTGCGCCATCAGCGCTTCCTGGCGCTTCCGGTGCCGCTCGACCATCGCCTTGTTGGCTTCCGTGGCCACCGTCGCCAGCCCGTTGGGCAGCAGGTAGTTGCGGGCGTAGCCGCGCTTGACGCGGACGATCTCGCCCTGCTCACCGAGGCTGGGGACCTGTTCTGCGAGCATCAGCTCAACGCCACCCTTGAGGTCGGCGGAGCGGACTCGTTCTTTGCGTTTGAGAGGCATCGGACTGTCGTTTCTCAGGAATCAACGTGAATTGTTCGGGGCGCGATTGATACCCCATCGGCATCATCAACGCCACGGTGGTTGGCCGAGGCGGGCCGTTCGTTCAGAACGGCACATCATCGTTCGGGCTGCCGGAGGGCATGTCGTCGTAAAACGAATCGACAGACGGCTCCTGCTGCCGGGCCGGAGCCTGGCGCTGGCCGCCGCCACGGGGAGCTCCTCCCTGTGCACCGCGTCCACCGCCGCCTGCTCCACCCCCCTGGCCGCCTCCGTCGCCGCGGCTGCCGAGCATCTGCATCTGCTCGCCGACGACCCGGAGCTTCGACCGCTTCTGCCCGGACTGCTTGTCTTCCCAGGTATCCAGCTGCAGGCGACCTTCGATCAGGACCGGGCGGCCCTTCGACAGATACTCGCCGGCCACTTCCGCCTGCCGGCCCCACAGCGTCACGTCCACGAACGTCGTCTCTTCCTTACGCTCGTTCGACTTCTGGTCAAACCACTGGCGGCTCACTGCCATGCCGATCTCGGCCACGGCAGTCCCGCCCGTCGTGTATTTCACTTCCGGGTCGCGAGTCAGGTTGCCGACCAGAATCACGCGGTTAAAGCTGGCCATCTCCTGGGCTCCCTCACCATACAACCCGAACTCAACGAAGCACGCCGCGGCGTTCGGAACCGCGGCGCGGGCCTCCTGTCCTGGTTATTCCCTGTCTCCGACCGCAGGCCCCCCAGAATCGGAGCGCCCCAAAATCGGCAAGCCGCTGAATCTTCAGGCCCCGCCGGCGACGGACTCCGCCGCTGATTACACGGCGGCCGCCGGCGCCGCTTCCTGGGCCGCAGCGCTGCCGCCCGAGGAGTGCTGTGCCAGCGAATGCGACATGATCTCAAACAGTTTCGGGCTGTGCGACAACAGCAGGTGACGGATCACCAGGTCATTCAGGTGGCACAGACGCGTGAATTCGTCGACCTTCGACCCGTCCATCTTGAAATAGACGAGATAATGCAGGCCCTTCTTGTTGCCGTCGATCGGAAAGGCCAGCTTGCCTTCCTGCCACGGCGCCGACGAGACGATTTCCGCCTCGCAACGACCAAGGAGATCGGTGACCGCCGCTTCCGTACCCTGAGGATCAGTGGCAAACTTGCCGCTGTCGAGCACGAACATGCATTCGTACAACTTCTGAGCCAACGTACGTCTCCAAATCTCTCAGGTCAGGTGTTCGGTGGGCGAGCCATCTCGGTGGCAGCAGGGCCCTGCGAAACATCGTCGCAAAGCACTCTCCCGCGTCTCTCGCCGGCAGCAGCAGAAACGAAGTCTCCCTCGCCCGCATGGTGCGAATCGGGCACTCTAGCGAATTGCCGGAAGAATGCAATCACGCTGCCGACGCAATTCGCAGCCGCACCCACTCACGCAACGAGCCGGCGGAATCGTCAGCGAACCTCCGGAACGGCATTCGCAAACACCGGAGCCGACTGCCCCGGCGGCACTTGCGACGAATACCGTCCCCGCAGAAAACCGGTGTACGAACGGTCCCGCGTCCGCTGAACCTCGTTTCGCTGCTGATCGAACTCCAGCGGACGGAACCCCATGCGGGGCCCCGCATCGTCATCCGGAAACGGATCCTGGATCTGGTTCGCCCGGCGCTCCACCTCGACCCCCCGCGACGGAATAAACGGCAACCGCGTGGTCGACAGGTTCATGCACCCCGGCGCAAGGCATAAGGCGAACGCCAGCCAGACCTTGCGATGACGATGCATGGGGAGATTTCCGAAGTGGACGGCCCGCGATCTGCGGGCCCGCCGCGTCGTAGCAGTTTCTGCCGATCGGGCCAAGATGAACTCCTCCCAGTCCTGAAACTCTTCTGCCCCTCGTTGCGGCGACCAGCCTCGTCGGGCCAGAATGCCCTGCATTCGCGGCGACCGCTCGCACCGTTCTCTCCGCCGGCCCCGCCAGTCTTTGCAGGAAACCGAGTCGATGGGCCTCATGATTGGCATGGACGAAGCCGGACTCGGGCCCAATCTCGGTCCATTCCTTGTCGCCGCGACCGTCTGGGAGTTCCCCGGCCCGTCGCGAAACTTCGACCTGTTCGACGCCCTCCAGGAGGCCGTCGCCCCCGACCCCTGCCGGCGGGGTCGGCTGCATGTGGCCGACTCCAAGAAAATCTTCTCGCCGTCGCGCGGCATCGCAGACCTTGAAACGACCGCGCTGGCCATCCTTTCCGTCGCCGGGTCCACCCGACGCGTTTTCCCCCCCCTGCTGCACGACCTCTCCAGCGACGCCGAGGTCGACGAATGGATGGCCCGGGTTCCGCCGGTCGAATTGCCGGCCGAAGGCAATGCAGAGCTTGTGGAAAAGCAGGCCGGGCGACTGGCGGCCGCCATGGAGCAAAACGGCATCCACTGCCGCGGCGTCCATGTCGCAGCTTCGTTTCCGGCCCACTTCAATCGCCAGCTGCAGTCGACCTCGAACAAGGCGGCCGTCTGCTCCGAAATCAGCCTGAGCCTGCTCCGGCGCATCTGGGACCCCCACACCAGTCCGGCGTTCGTGGTCGGCGATCGTCATGGCGGCCGGGCCCGCTACGACCACCTGCTGACCGAAACGTTCGAGACGTTCGTGTTCCGGCTGTCGGAAAGTCCGGAACTCAGCCGGTATCAGATCGGCGAATCCGAAGTGCGATTTGAATGCCGGGCCGAGAAGCACTTTGCGGTGGCCTGTGCGTCCATCGTCGCGAAGTACTTGCGCGAACTGTCGATGCGGATGTTCAACGCGTTCTGGCGCGAACAGGTTCCCACGGTTCGCCCGACGCAGGGCTACCCGGTCGACGCCCGCCGCTTCGCCAACGAAGTCGCCGAAGCCCGCCACGCTCTCGGCATTCCGGATGAAGCCTTCTGGCGCGCGCGGTAAACGAGCCGCCGCTGACACGCCCTTCATTTCCCCGCCGCCCGTGCCCCCTGTAGGGCAGGCGTTTCGAGGTCCAGCCGGTAGAGGACCTGGTTGTATTCGTACCGCGGGGTCGGCGCGACATTCTTTGTGAAGCTGTTCGTGTACGTCCCCTCGAAGTGGACAATCCGGCCTCCCTGTTCGTCGAGCTGGTCGTGATGGCAGACGTTGTAAAACGACTGGCCGGCATGGGTGACGATCTTCACCGCGCGGGCGAAAGGGCCGGTGGGGGAAGGGCCTTCGGAATACCAGACTTCGCCCAGAAACGAACTCGTGCCGCCATGCTGGCCCGAAATGAGCACCCAGCAGTTGCGGTGCGCGTTGAACCGCACCGTGCCGAACGCCAGGCGAATACGTTTGCCCTCCTCGCCGACGGCCGCGGGCGACATGCGTGCCTCGTCCGGCTGGATCAGCCCGGCCTTCAGCAACCGCTGCTCCTGCTCGCCGTTCAGGGGGCGGGCGCCGCGATCCCACCGCCACTCGAGCATGCCATCAGCCCCGCGCTCGACGGCCGGCGACTCGCGCGTCGCCCCGGATTTCAAACAGGTGAACGCCTCGTACTGCCCGGGGTCGATGACTGCCTCGTAGGTGGCCGGAACGCGGGCATTCGCCACGGCGTCCCCCCACATCAGCCAGCGGGTTCCGGCGTCCTCGACCACAACCGGGTGCGAATCGATATGCCGCCAGGTTTCCTCGAGCGGCAGTTGCGTCACCGGCACAAACACCTGCCGCTCGTCGTCAAACACGGCAATGCCATGTTCAAGCTGTTCGGCCAGCCCCTTGCGTCGCGAGTAGCGGCAAACCATTCGCTCGGTCCCCTTCGCATCCGGAACCACGCTGACGCCGCTGATCCAGATCACGCCGTCCTTCTGCTGCGGATAGGGAATCATTGCCCGCGCAAAGCCCGAATCGCGTTCCACGAAGTATTCGTACGGCAGCCCGCGATCGAGCGAGTCGCGGCCGGCCACGAATGGCGGCGTGGTGGCGCCGGCCGTGCGAAACAGTCCGAGCGGAAAGGCCGCCCGGCTGGTGTCGCCCCAGAACCAGTATTGCCGATCGCGGTAAATCGCCGCCTGAATCGAGTCCTGTCCCACCACGCCGCCGCGGGTGTCGCGATCGCCAGGCGGGATGTCGTCGCCGAGCAGCACGCTGTCGCGATAGCGCCCCGAGCCGGTCAACCGGCAGAGGCGCTCGGCGAGGTTGATCCGCTTGAGCGACACCATCGCTTCGCCCCCGGCCGTCGGTCTCAGTCGGACGCCTTCATACCCGAAGGGAGCTTTCGGCGGCTCGTAACCCTGGCAGCGAACGGTGAAGAACACGTCGCCGCCGAACAGCTCGGCGTCGTCAAAGGCGATCTGTCCGGCGCTGTCGCTGACATACGACACATGGTGAACGGTCACGAGTTCCACCAGCGGCACGCCGCGACCGGTCGCCTCATCGACCACGCGAATCCGGAACAGCCCCGAGGCATCGGCCGCGAAACAGTTCGGAGCCAGCAGATGGCTGATCAGCAGCAGTGCGGCCAACGGCAGACGCATGGAGAACCTTTCCCTTGTCGAGAGCACCATCGACCTGATGGACCGCCATGATTCGCAGTTGGCCTGCGATCCGCAAGCCCCTTCCCCAGCGAGCCGAGGGCGCTCGCCGTGGGCCTGGCCCACTGGTCGGCCAAAAACTGTCGCAGAACAACCGAACAACCACCGCGGCCCCCGCCGCCGGCAGTTTCCCCCATCGTCAACGCCGCCAGCCGACTCGTGAAGTCGGCGTGGCGTAGTGTGTCCCCGGCCGGCTGTTTATCATCGCGGACACGAGCGGCAACCGCGTTCCACCGGCCGCTCACCCCTCCCCCTCCCTCCCGGCCATCCTCACCGAGGACTACCACCATGCTGTCTGGTTTGCGCTGCCTGACGCTGCTGTCGCTGTGTGTCGTCGCCGCCCCGGTTCTTGGCGACGACAAGCCCGCACAGCCAGCTCCCTCCAAGATGCTGTTCGTCACCCAGAGCGCCGGCTTCAAGCACAGCTCGGTCACCCGAAAGGATGGCGAACTCGCCGCGGCCGAAGTGGCGATGAAGAACCTGGCCCAGTCGACCGGCCTGTTCACGGTCGACTGCACGCAGGACTGCGCCGCCGACTTCACCAAAGACAACCTCAAGAAGTACGACCTCGTCGCGTTTTACACGACCCTCGACCTCCCCATTCCCGAAGACGCGAAGCATTACTTCTTCGGCGAGTGGATTTACCAGAAGGGGCATGGCGTGCTCGGCTTTCACTCGGCCGGCGACACGTTTCACAACTACGCCCCCTACTGGGACCTGATGGGGGGCGTGTTCATTTCGCATCCGTGGAACGCCGGCACGCAGGTCACGCTGACCAACCACGAGCCGAACCACCCGCTCGTCGCGTCGTTCGGACCCGAGTTCACGCTGAAAGAAGAGATTTACATGTACCGCCGCTGGCAGCCGGAAAAGTGCCGCGTGCTGCTGAGCCTCGATTATGCGAAAAGCCCGCTGAACGCCCCCCCCGGCAAGAGCCCGCCGGCTGTGAACACCCAGTACGGAGTCCATGTCCCCGTCTGCTGGATCAAGACCATGGGCGAGGGCAAGCTGTACTACAACAACCTCGGTCACAACGAAACGACCTGGACGAACAGGCAATACCTCGATTCGATCACGCAGGCCGTCAGATGGATGCGCGGCGAAATCGAATGCGACGCCCGCCCGAATCCCGAAGTCTCAAGGGCGTTTGAAGAGAAGTCGCAGAACGACATCCGCGAACACGGTTTTGAAACCGTCCAGAAGGTCATCAACAACTGACCCCTGCCGAATCCCGGCTTCTCCAAAGAAGCCGGGATTCTCTTTTCAGATTCCAGATCCGATCCGCTCTGTTCTCCTGCTTCTCCTCTTCCTTCTGTTCAATTGTTCTTGCCGCTCCTGTTGAAGCCCCCCGATGCGCATCGACGCCCACCAGCACTTCTGGAAGATCGGCATGTTCCAGGCCGACTGGCTAGAGCAGCCCTCGCACCGCGCCATCTACCGCGACTACCTGCCGACCGATCTAATGCCGCACCTGGCGGCCACCGGCATCGACCGCACCATCTTCGTGCAGACCCAGCACGACCTCGCCGAAAACCGCTGGGTGCTGGACCTGACCGACCAGCACGACTTCATCGCCGGCGTCGTGGGCTGGGTCGACCTCGCCAGCGCCGATTGCGAACAACAACTGCTCGAGTTCCGGCAGGATCCAAAAGCCGTCGGCATTCGTCACGTCACGCATGACGAACCCGATGTCAATTTCATCGTCCGGCCCGATGTCCTCCGCGGACTGAAGGTGCTCGAGAAGCACCGCGTGCCGTTCGACCTGCTGTTTTTCGTCGACCACCTGCCGCACGCCGCAACGGTGGCCGACCATTGCCCGCAGCTTCCGCTGGTCATCGACCACCTGGCCAAGCCGAAAATCAAAACGCAGTCCGTGGCCGACTGGGAGCCCCACTTCCAAGCCGCGGCCCGTCGGCCCAACGTCTTCTGCAAACTTTCCGGCATGGTGACGGAGGCCGACTGGAAGAACTGGAAACCGGCCGACCTCAAACCGTACGTCGACATCGCCCTCGACTGCTTCGGCCCCGGGCGGCTGATGTTCGGCACCGACTGGCCCGTCTGCGAACTGGCCGGGACGTACGAAGACGTGCACGGGGCGATGGTGGAGTTGCTTGGTGGATTAAGCGCCACCGAACAGGACCGAATCTTCGGCGGCACTGCGGCGGAGTTTTATGGGTTGGTCGATTGAGCAGAACTGAGAGCCTTTCCATGAAACCGTCGCCGTTTTTCTTTGGTTTTGCAGAGGCGAGGCCGTGACACTGGATCAGATCAATTCTTTGGTCCGTAGCGGTGAATCAGAGGTTCTGGAGTTCAAACGGACAACCGGCACGCGTCGCGAGGCAGTGCAGACGCTGTGCGCGATGCTGAACACCTCAGGCGGACGTGTTGTTGTCGGTGTCGAGCCGAGTGGTGTTGTTGCCGGCCAGCAGATCGGTGAGCGCACCATCGAAGAACTGGCACAGGAGACTCAGCAGATCGACCCACCGGCATTCCCGACGATCGAACGGATTCCTCCCGCTGGCGGCCGAGAAGTTCTGGTCGTGACGGTCACCCGCGGCCAGAACCGCCCTTATGTCGTCCGTGGCAGCGCTTACCGGCGTGTTGGCAACACAACCGTCGCGATGTCCCGCGACGAGTACAACCAGATGTTGATGGAGCGCCTTCACAGCGAACGGCGGTGGGAGAACGAAACGGCGGACGGGTGGCGAATCGGCGACCTCGATGCTGCGGAAATCACTCGCACGATCGACGAAGCGATTCGACGAGGCCGTCAGGGCGACCCCGGAACTCGCGAGCCTGAAGCATTGCTGCGAGGACTGGGACTGATGCGAGATGGGCAGATTCTGCGAGCCGCCCCGGTCCTGTTTGGCCGAGACGAACTTCTGGAAGCACGGTTTCCGCAATGTCTGTTGCGCGTCGCACGTTTCCGAGGAGTCGACAAGTCTGAGTTCACCGACAATCGCCAGTTTCACGGCAACGCATTTCGCCTGCTGAGGCTGGCCGACCACTTTCTGCGTGAGCACCTGCCAGTTGCAGGTCGCGTTGTTCCCGGCCTGTTCGAGCGAGCTGACGATCCGCTTTATCCGCTGGGCGCACTGCGCGAAGCGTTGGCAAACGCCCTTTGCCATCGCGATTACAGCATTGGCGGCGGGTCGATCGCGATTGCCATCTTCGATGACCGCCTTGAAATCACCTCCTCCGGGCCTCTGCATTTCGGCTTAACGGCCGAGGCACTCTTCCGCGAACACGAATCGTTGCCTTGGAACCCGCTCATGGCTGGTGTGTTCTATCGCAGAGGCATCGTGGAGCGCTGGGGCCGCGGTACGCTGGTCATGGCCAATCTCGCGCATCAGGCGGGCCTGCCGCGTCCCGACATTGAGGAATCTGCAGGATGCGTGACCGTACGATTCCGCCCGGGTCGCGCGGTCGCACCTGATCGAGACCAAACAAAATTGTCCGCTCGTCAACGGCAAATTCTCGCTGTCCTCCATCAATACGGTCCACTGGCGCTTCGCGACCTGAAGGCGATGTTGAAGCCAAGCTCCCCTGAATGGGCCATCAAGAGCGACCTGGCGGTGCTCAAGAGCCGGCAGCTCGTCGAAACATCGGGACGCGGACGTGGCGCCACTTGGCATCAGGTCTGAACTTGAAAACCCATGCTTCACTCCCATTGACTCCGATTCCCACCCATTCGAAACGGTCGACCAGGCTGAACCCGAAGTGCCCATAAAGCAATTGCCAGCAGACACTTACACCGACCACCCGGCGCAGTGACAGACTTTCCCTGCCCGGCCCGACTCATTCTCCCCGCTCGCGCGGATGCAATTGGAGTTCAGAAGCCGCTCCAATTGACTCCCAATCTTGGCTCCAAATCTCGCGATCTCTCCCCCGGACAACGGCACCGTTGCCGTCGACCGACTGTCTCGTGACACTTCAATCATTCCCCACAGCACGATTTCGCAAGCAGCGGCGGTCGTGTTGAACCTGGTAACTCAAAGGCCTTTCACGGAAATGTGGCAGTTCTGGCTTGATGTTGGCGGCACCTTCACCGATTGCATCGCGCGGCGTCCCGACGGCGAAATCGTCACCCACAAAACTCTTTCGTCCGGCGTCGTCAAAGGCCGCGTCGACAAACTCCTCGCCGATACCGCCTGGATCGACTCCAGCAAAGTCGGCGACCCCGCCGGCCTGTGGATCGGCTGGCAGGCCTCGTTCGGCGGAACCCCCGTCGAAATCACTAGCTTCGATTCCGCCACCGGCGAAATCCGCGTCGCCACGAAACCCGATGTCCCCCCGCAGCCCGGCGCACAGTACGAACTCCGCTGCGGCAGCGAAGCGCCCATCGTCGCCATCCGCTACCTGCTAGGCCTGTCGCCGAAAGACGTCATCCCGCCGGTCGATGTCCGCCTCGGAACCACCCGCGGCACCAACGCCCTGCTCGAACGCAAAGGAGCGCGCGTCGCCTTCATCGTGACGAAGGGCTTCCAGGATGTGCTGCTCATCGGCAATCAGGACCGCCCGCGCCTGTTCGATCTCGCCATCAGGAAGCCGCAGCCGCTCTTCAGCACCGTCGTCGAAATTGATGAGCGCCTCGCTGCCGATGGCGCGGTCCTCGTCGCTCCGAATCCGGACACGCTCCGTCAGCAGTTCCGCGACCTGCGGAGCGCGAACGTCGATTCGCTGGCGATCTGCCTGCTGCATGCCTACGTCAACCCGGCCCACGAACAGGTCGTCGAACAGGCTGCCCGGGAGGCAGGCTTTGAAGAGATCAGCGTCTCGTCGCAGGTCTCCCCGCTCATCAAGCTGGTCAGCCGCGGCGACACCACGGTCCTCGATGCCTACCTGAACCCCATTCTCCGCCGCTATGTCGGCTCATTGCGGCGCGACCTCGGCAACGAAACCCGCCTCCGGCTGATGACCTCCGCCGGCGGCCTCGTCGAAGCCGCGAAGTTTTCCGGGAAGGACAGCATCCTCTCCGGCCCGGCCGGCGGTGTGATCGGCTATGCCCGCGTGGGCGAGCAGGCCGGGTTCCCGCGCACCATCGGCTTCGACATGGGGGGCACGAGCACCGATGTTTCCCGCTACGACGGCCGGTTCGATTACGAGTACGAAACGCAGAAGGCCGGCGTCCGCATGGCCGTGCCGACCCTCGCTGTCGAAACGGTCGCGGCTGGCGGCGGAAGCATCTGCCGGTTCGATGGCGTGAAGCTCGTCGTCGGCCCCGAAAGCGCCGGCGCCGACCCAGGTCCCGCCTGCTATGGACGCAGCGGCCCGCTCACCATCACCGATGTGAACCTCGCCCTCGGCCGATTGCTGCCGCACCGCTTCCCCTTCCTGCTCGACACCAACGCGGTCGCACAGCGGTTGCAGAACGTGAGCGCCGCCCTGAATGCCGGCTCGGCTGGAAAGGACAAATCCCCGGAAGAAGTCGCGGCCGGTTTCGTCGATGTGGCCAACGCCAACATGGCCCGCGCCATCCGCCGCATCTCGACCGCCAAGGGGTACGACCCGTCCGAATACGCGCTCGTCTGTTTCGGCGGCGCTGGCGGACTCCACGCCTGCGCCCTCGCCCGCGAACTGCGCATGAAGCAGGTCTTCCTGCATCCCTTCGCCGGACTGCTGAGCGCCTACGGCATGGGCCTGGCCGATGTCCGCCGCCACGCCGAACAATCGGTTCTGCAGCCGCTCAGCACCGAAACGCTGGAATCCATCGCCCCCGCCGCGGCCGAGATGCAGCAGCGTCTCGTCGCCGACATCGTCAGTGAAGGCATTCCGGCCGATCGCGTTCAGTCGCGCCGCACGCTCGACCTCCGCTACAAGGGGGTCGAAGCCGTCATCAATGTCCCCTGGCTCGAAGGCATTGATCCCACGCTCGAATACGAGACGCAGCACGAACGCCTCTACGGCTACAAACGCCCCGGCCGGCCGATTGAGGTCGCGGTCCTGCGCGTTGAAGCGACCGGCGGCTGGAGTTCCGAAGGGCTCCCCAAACAGGCAGTCGCCAGCCGGACGATCGAACCCACCGAACGCACCCGCGTGTGGACGGATGGCGGCTGGGCCGATGTCCCCGTCTTCGTCCGCGAACAACTGCACGCCGGCGACACCTTCGCCGGCCCGGCCGTCCTCTGCGAACCGACTTCCACCATCTGGGTCGAGTCGGGCTTCGAAGCGTCCATTATGTCCCGTGGTGAGATCCTGCTCAGCGACGTCCGCCCTTCGGCAGGTGGCACAGACAATTTGTCTGTGACCACAGGCGAAACGCCTGTGCCACCGCTGATCGAGCACGCCGCCCATGCAATGGACCTCGACACCGCCGACCCAGTCCTGCTGGAAGTCTTCAACAACCAGTTCGCCTCCATCGCCGAGCAGATGGGCCTCACCCTGCAGCGAACATCCGTCTCAACGAACGTGAAAGAGCGGCTCGACTTCAGCTGTGCCGTGTTCGACGCCGCCGGCCAGCTCATCGTCAACGCCCCCCACATCCCCGTCCACCTCGGGGCCATGGGCGAAACCGTCCGCCGCATCATCGCCGACAACCCCGACCTCGCCCCCGGCGATGTCTACGTCACGAACGACCCCTACCGCGGCGGCTCGCACCTGCCGGACGTGACCGTCATCACGCCCGTGCATTCCGACACCGGCGAACTGCGGTTCTTCACCGCCAGCCGGGCCCACCACGCTGAAATCGGCGGCATCGCCCCCGGCAGCATGCCCCCCTTCTCGAAAACGCTCGCGGACGAAGGGGTCCTGATTCGCAACTTCAAGCTCGTCGATCGCGGAACGTCGCGCGAAGACGACCTGAAAACGCTGCTCCTCAGCGGCCAGCACCCGACCCGCAACGTCAGCGACAACCTGGCCGACATCGCCGCCCAGGCCGCCGCCAACCAGGCCGGGGCGACGCTGCTGCTCGACCTCATCGACCAGCGGGGCTGGCCACTCGTTTCGGCCTACATGCGGCACATCCGCGAATCGGCCGCCCGCAAAATGCGACTCGCCCTCGCCCAGATGCCCGATGGCGATTACCGCCGCAGCGACCACCTGGATGACGGCTCCCCGATCGCGGTCAACATCACCATCACCGGCGAATCGGCCCGCGTCGATTTCAACGGCACAGGTCCCGTGCTGAAAACGAACCTCAACGCCAACCGGGCGATCGTGCGGGCCGCAGTGCTGTATGTCTTCCGCTGCCTCATCAATGAAGACATCCCGCTGAACGACGGCGTCCTTGAACCGGTGGACGTCGTCCTGCCCGAATGTCTGCTGAATCCCCCCGCCCACGACGACCCGGCCCAGTGTGCCGCCATCGTCGGCGGCAACGTCGAGACCTCGCAGCGCGTGGTCGATGTCCTCCTCGGCGCGCTCGGCCTCGCCGCCGCCAGCCAGGGCACGATGAACAACCTGACGTTCGGCAACACGACGTTCGGTTACTACGAAACCATCTGCGGCGGCAGCGGCGCGACGCCCGAAGCCGACGGAGCGGATGCCGTCCACACGCACATGACCAACACCCGGCTGACCGACGCCGAGATCATCGAACGCCGCTACCCCGTCCGGCTGCATGAATTCAGCATCCGCCACGGCAGCGGCGGCGCCGGCCAGCATCGCGGCGGACACGGCATCATCCGCAAGCTGGAGTTCCTCGCCCCGCTGTCCCTCTCGATCCTCGCCCAGCGCCGCGGCCAGTACGCCCCCTTCGGCCTGAACGGCGGCAGCAGCGGAGCCATCGGTCGCAACACCCTGACGCGCGCCTCGTCGAACGAAGCCACCGATGTCGGCGGGGCGATTCAGACGACCGTCCAACCCGGTGACCGACTGACCATCGAAACGCCGGGAGGGGGGGGATATGGAAAGTAAGTGTAGCCGGGGCTGGACGTTGCGCAGCGAAGGAAGCCCCGGGGCCTCCACGCCAAACACCCCGGCATGGAAGGCAATCACAATCAGGGCCCAACTCAATGCACTGGCAAGAGCGCACCGTAGGGCCGGTTCCACCGGCCGCCGCGTGCCAAAACCATCTGCCGCGCCCATCGGCCGGCACAGCCGGCCCTACTCGAGGTCCTTGATGATCGCTTCGATGTTCGCCAGTTGTGTCTGCTGAGTGGCGAGTTGCTCTCGCAGGCCCGTCACGATTTCCACGGGCGCCTTCGACACGAAGTTCTCGTTCGCCAGCTTGCTTTCGTTCGTCGCGATCAGTTTCTTGATCTGCTCGGCCTGTTTCTTCTGGCGGGCCAGTTCGGCGTCTTTGTCGATCAGGCCTTCCAGCGGGATGTAGCCGTCGGCGTCCCCGAGGGTGAAGCTGGCGGCGGCCGGCGGGCGGACGACATCGGCCCCGGCCGCGGTGAGGACGGCCTTGGCCAGGTTGTCGAACTGGCTCGCCACATTCTGCAGATCGCTCGCGACATCGTCGCTCGACCGCATCAGCAGTTTGATCGGCGTGGCCGGCGGAATGCTGTAGACGGCCCGGACGTTTCGCACCGCGATGATCGTGTCCTGCAGGCGGGCGAACCGCTTCTCAAGCACCGGGTCCTGCCAGCTCCCCGGCAGCGCTGGCCACTGGGCGATGATGGCGGCGCGTTCGGCTGGGCGCGGGGTGAGGATGGGGGCGCCGGTCGAATCGCCCAGGGGTTGCACCCCCTGGGCCTGGGGGGGCAACGCCCGCGTCGGCGCGAGTTCATTCAGGGTCTGCCACAGCTCTTCACAGATAAACGGCGTGAACGGCTGCAGCAGGCGAACAATGCTGTCGAGCACGGCGAGGAGTACACGCTGGGCCGTGGCGCGGCGCTCGACCGCTCCGGGCGCTGACGCTTCCGGCTCGCTGGTGCGCAGGCGGGGCTTGATCATCTCGAGGTACCAGTCGCAGAACTCGTTCCACACGAATTCCCGGACGGCTCGCGTGGCGGTGTCGAGCTGATACCGCCCCAGCGAGGTGTCGATTTCCTGCTGCACCGTCGCCAGCCGGCTGAGGATCCAGCGGTCTTCCAGTTCGAGCTGGTCGGTCGTCACATCGCCGGGGGTGTAGCCTTCGAGGTTCAAAATCGCGAACCGCGCGGCGTTCCACAGCTTGTTGCAGAAGTTCCGGCCGTATTCGAACCGCTCGATGACGATGCGGGCCACGGGTTCGCCGGCGTCAGGCTCGTAGTGCGGCGTTGCGTACTGCGATTCCTTTTTGCACTTCGCGCACTTGATCTTCGGTTTGCCCGGCTTGAACTTCAGGTGTCCGAGCGTCTGCGGAATGGCGGCCTGGCAGTGCGGGCATTCATACGCGACCGGCAGACGCACATCCTGCGTTTCGCCAGCGAACGACGCGATTGTGAACCGCGTCCCATCGCAGCCATACCGGCCGATCAGTTCGATCGGATCAACGCCGTTCCCCTTCGATTTCGACATCCCCTGGCCGAAGCCATCGAGGATCTTGGGGTGGACGCAGACATGCTTGAAGGGAATGTCCCCCAGGTTGTACAGACCCGTCAGCACCATCCGCGCGACCCACAGCGTGATGATGTCGCGGGATGTGACGAGGACGGAGCCGGGATAAAAATACGGCAACACCCGATTGCCCAAGCCGACGGGGTTCCCGTCGGACACGACGGCGGAGCCGTCGGCTTGGTTGGCCACCACCCGCGCGTCCAGCGGCGGATCATGCTCCTCATCCGGCCACCCGAGCGTGGCATGCGGCCAGAGGGCGGAGGAGAACCAGGTGTCGAGGACGTCGGGATCCTGCTTCAGCATCACCACGTTGTACTTCGCGGCGCTCGCAGCTGCGGTCGCCGCTTCGAACCCAGGAACCTTTGTCATTACCGACGTTAAGTGCTTCCCGGGGATGATCTCCTCAGGTTCATAACTCTTCCAAAAGGAAAGAAGTGCGTTCAGCGCATCGTCGGCCTTCTGCGTCGCTGTGCAGCACCTGATTGAGTAGTCGTTCGGACAGTCGATGTGGAAATCAGATTCCGAAATGCCAGCGGCAATCAGATAATCTGTTAGCTGCTTAATCGAGGCCGCCCGGTCGCGATCCCGCTTTATCTCCCAATCGCTATCGACGACTCCGCCGTGACTGACATGGGCGGTCCAAACTGGAATCCGGTGTCCCCACCAGAGTTGTCGGCTGATGCACCAGTCGCGCTTCTCCGCGAGCCAGTCCATGTAGGTCTTGGTGTACCGCGGCGGGAAGAACCGGACGCGGCCGTCGGCGACAGCATCCATTGCGGATTGCGCGAGGCCGGGTTTGCCGGAGTCGTCATCCCCCATCCGCACGAACCACTGCTCGGACAGATACGGCTCCACCGGCGTCTTCGAACGGTCACTGTGCTTCAGCGGAATCTTCCGGTCTTCGACCTTTTCGAAATAGCCGAGCGCCTCCATATCGGCCACGGCCATGTCGCGGACCGCATACCGGTCCAGCCCGATGTATTTGGTCGCGTCGACACCCGCCCCAGGGCCCCCTTCGGCCACGGCGGCATTCAGCGTCCCATCTGGATTCAGGATGTTGATGATTCCGATGTGCGGATTCCGCTGATAACATGCATAGTCATTCGGGTCATGGGCGGGCGTGACCTTCACGCAGCCCGTACCGAGTTCTTTATCTGCCAACAGTGCATCAGCAATGACTTTTAGTGGTCGGCCATTGAGCGGTTGGATGACGGTCTTGCCGATGAGGTGCTGATACCGCTCATCCGTCGGGTGCACGCAGACGGCCGTGTCGCCGAGCATCGTTTCGGGGCGGGTCGTCGAAAAGCTGATCCGCTCGCCCGTCGGCTTCCCGGCCTCGTCGACCACCGGGTAGTTCATCGTCCAGAAGTGGCCGTCGACCTCTTCGTCGTAGACCTCGTCATCAGCCACGGCCGTCTGAAGAAACGCGTCCCAGTTGACGAGCCGGCGGCCACGGAAGATCAGGCCTTCCTTGAACATCCTGAAGAACGTCCGCCGGACGGCCCGCGAGCAGACGTCATCCAGCGTGAACCGCGTGCGTCGCCAGTCGCAGCTCGCGCCGAGCTGCTTGAGCTGCCCGAGGATGCGGGCCTCGTAAACGTCCTTCCATTTCCAGATGCGTTCAACCAGCGCCTCGCGGCCTACGTCGTGACGCGTCTTTCCTTCCTCTTCCAGCATGCGTCGTTCGACGATCGACTGCGTCGCGATGCCGGCGTGATCGGTTCCGGGCATCCACAGGGCCTCGAAGCCCTGCATGCGCCGCCAGCGGGTGATGAGATCCTGGACGGTGCCGTTGAGGGCGTGGCCCATGTGCAGCGCTCCCGTGACGTTCGGGAGCGGGATCATGATCGCATGCGGCGGCTTCGGCGAAGTGTCGCCCTCGGCCGGCGGATCGGCGTTGAAGAAGCCTTCGCGTTCCCAGAAGGAATACCACTTCTGCTGGGCGGCCTGGGGGTCGTACTGTTTGGGGAGATCGATGGGCATTTGAAAAAAACGAACCGGCCGCGTGTCAAATCGGTCAATGATGCAGAAAGACTGCCTCACAGCCGAAGATTAGCGGCCGGCGGCAGTGCGACGCTACAACGAAGGAAGCCGATCTGATGAGGACAACCGGATCGACTGCGGGTTCGGAGATCCGGCGTCAGCGAGAACGATGTTGAAGCCCATCACGGCCACGTCATTGCGAAACGATCCGGTCGACTGGACCCCGTACTGTCGACTGTTCTACGAAGGTGGTAGGGATCTGTGTTTCAAGGCCTGTCGTCGCCAGCTTCTGAAGCTTGAGGGCCTGGAACTCGTCGCACCCCTCGCGGAACCATTCCACTCGACCGCGTGGGAGATTGAATTTCGGTATCGTGGTTGCCAGTTCCAGTTGCACTGGAACTCCCACGCTGGCGGTTCGTCGTTTGTTGTCGACGACGCTTCTTGTGCGGACGAAACGCTGCTGGCAGTGCTCAACCAGGTTGAACCGCGTGATCCGCAGCACTTCGATCGTGACGGGGAGTTCGTGACACCGAATAACGGCCGGAGGCCAGCGAGTGAACTGACCCCATTTGGAAAGGTGCTCTTCGGATTGGCGTGTTTCTCCATCGCACTCGCGATTGCATTTTTTCTTGGATGGACGAAACGCTAGACCATGGGCATGGATCGTGTGCAGACGATTGGACGGATCTTGCGTCATGGCGACGCCGCTTTCGCCTACGGACGCCTACGGACCGCTGAACGCCGACTTTGCAGTTGTTCAGTTGCCAAGTTGATCGGCTGTCGCGCCTTCGGCCACTCCGATCGATGATCGGACATCAGCCGACGCCTGCGATGACATCAGAAGTTTCGCGTCGGTTGAAGTCCACGCGAAAAAACACCTGATTTCAGGCGTCAGCCGCCAAATCGCGGGCTTTGCTCCGCGCCGGCACGGCCGTTGCAAAAGCGAGACGCAGACACGATGGGAACGATCGTGCTCGTCACAATTCACGGCCCCAGGAGTCGGGCTGTTTTTGAAGATCATGGAGGTTCAAAACTGCCGTCCTAACGAAGAACAGGTGCGTCAGGCCATCGACGATTGCCCTCATCCTGTGAATGCCGCGTTTTCGCATCTTCCGCGGCGGGAGGAGTCCGGTGACACGATGGTGGTTGGCAGTTTTGTCTGCCGGTCGATCTCCAGTCTTGTTCGCCAGACTCACGGCGCACAATTCCGATCGACCGGCCACGGAAAATCCGGCGTCTCGTGATGCGAGACGCCGATTTTTGACAATTCGAGAGTCGACTGGCGGACGCTGACCGATAGAATGGTCAGTGTCCGCCTTTTATTTTTTGAAAAGGGGGGACGCCTCCGGGGGCGATCGGATTCGACTGGTTCTCCGCGGGTGCAGGTTGCGTGTCGTGGTTGATCAGTTGGCCACGTAAAAAGCTGATCAAACAATAACTGCCAACAAGCAGTACGCTCTGGCTGCCTAAAGCGGCCACCGGCCCGCAAGCTCCGTCTGAAGCGAGCGGATCGCCGGTCACCCTCAGACTGGTTTCGAGCTAACTCCGCCGCAAGGCGGGGGCCGACGGCAACTCTCGAAACGAGAACACATGGCTGTCTGGCTGACGTCCGGGTCTGTGAGTCGTTCCGGGCGGCAGTGAGATCAAACGACGCAATACACACGTAGACGCCGCATCTCAGGGCTCTCAGGACGCGGGTTCAATTCCCGCCGCCTCCACTTTGCCAGTCGATGCCATCGGCTGACAGCCGACGACAGACCCCCTGCTACCACAGGGGGTTGCGTCGTTTTTGGAGACTCGGCGTTTGCCACGCGATGACAAGCCGGGACATCCAGAGACGCCGGGAATGCACCGTATTTGCACCACGGGCAGCTTCGCGACCGCTCGCGATTGATCCCCCAACCCGATGTGGGTGTACTTCATCGTCTGGTTGATGTCGGAGTGCCGAGCCAGCTTTTGCGCCTCCGGCAGGGACGCGCCGTTCCGAAGCAACTCGGTAATGTGCGTGTGACGCCCGGCGGCGTGAAAGTCGGCGATGCCCTCCTCGTTCTCGTACGGGATGCCGATCCGTTCGAGGTCCTTCTTCACCATCAGCCAGGTTCGCCGGCGGGCGAGCCGCGGGAACAGCTTCTCCGAGGGCGACAGCCCGTGAATCCACTCCCGGACCATGGCCACCAACTCGGGATGGAGAGGAAGCACGTCTTCCCGTCGGTGCTTCGAGGAGGCCGCCTGGACTGTGACCGTTGGGATCTCCGCATTAAGGGCGAAGCTACGAGGGCTCAGGCTGGCGATCTCGTTCCGCCGCAGGCCTGTCAGGTACGACAAGAGGTAATTCCTCGCCCGCAGTTCCCCGTTGTACCGCTGAATTGACACACCGCTCGCCCGAGCAGACTGGACGAGTGCGGCCACTTGTTCGGCCGTCAAAGCACGCCGCTTGTGCCGAACGTCAGTTTCGGGATTCAGGCGTTCCAGCCCGACAATGGGATTGCTCGGCAGTCGCTTCGTCGCGACGCACCAATTGCAGAAGCTGTCGAGGGCCTGCAGATAGTGATTGTAAGTCCGGTGGCCGATCCCTTCCGATTTCCGCAACGATCGAAGGAAGACCTGCGTTTTTTCGGCGATGATGTCACCGAGCGCCGAGAAGCCGCAACCCTCAACAATCCGTCTGACTCGCGACATCGTCAGAGTCACGTGCTTGCCGCTGTTGTCTGCGAGACTTTCTTCAAACGCCGTCAGCGATGCATCGATCGGGGCCTCCCGACTTTCCTTGGCACGCTCGGCGTCGACATCGATCAGCCCCAGCCGACGCATCCGGGCTTCTGTCTCCAGCTTGAGCCCAAGCTGTTCGCTCAGACCTTTGTCTGTGAAACCAGTCACACTTCGACGCCGCCCTTGGGCATCGATGTACTGCACTCGGTACGGGGCGTTTTTCTTCTTTGACCGCTTGTGAACGGAAGCCATGGACGCCCCAGCAAATCGAGAAGAAGTTGTCAGTGACGAGTGGCCCTTGGACCATTGTCGCGCGATTCCGGCGGCCGGCAACCTTCCATGATCCAGGATTCGATGTCAGCCGCTCGCCAGCGAACGGTCCCTGCGATCTTGACTGGCTTTGGGAGCTGCAGTGTGGCCCTGAGACGCCAGACGGACCGTTTGGAAATCTTGAGCAAAGCCGCGACGTCTTCGGCAGTCAACAGCGACGGGGACATCGTGGATGGAGAATCGGAGACCGCAGACACGGGAAACCTCCTTCTTCGAATTCACTGAGCGGCCAGCTTGGCCGCAGTTCCTGTTGCGAATGTTCCAACTTCTGGAAACCTGCTTGCTTCTCTGCCCCTGCTGCATGCTTTCCTGAATAGCCCTTTGCGATTGTGTCGTTTGCCCCTGACCGAATGGTCTCGACGAGCTTTGCACAGATTCGCGCTTCCACCTACAGGTTTCTTCAAAAGGAAGAGTCTATTAGGAAGGCATGACAGTACATGCGTGGATGGTGGGGACCGTTCATTTGTGGACAAGTCGGCACCATGGCAGAACTCCGCCAATTCCCAGCCGGGGACCGGACATGCGTGGATAACTTTGCCGCTCCCCAGACCTATCCACAGCCGGGGGGGGTGACAGTTCATTCGTACGCATCCTGCATCGAGATGCATATGCATCGCTGCAGATCGTCAGATGCAGACCTGCAGCAATGACGATTTACGCCACCCGTGCCGCGTCACTCCGCAGCGACACCAGACCGTCGCTTTCATCCGTCTGAAATCGGCGGTCCTTGAGGGCTGCGGTGAAGGTTCGACTGATGCCTGAGGCGCTCAGTTGCATCGTTCGCAGTCGATCAGCCGTCAGCCCCTGAAGGTCCTCAACGGCCAACGGACCGTTGGCCGTCAGCAGTTCTTCGATGATCGGAATCAGGTCGGCCTTCTTCGCGCACAGCGTCTCGGAAGGCGACTTGGGTGCGAATGAATCCACCGAAACGCCCGTCAGGACCTTGAGGGCCATTTCTCCCTGCTGCAGCCCAGCTTTGGCAGCGACATGCTCCTGGCGTGTCCGCTTCTCCTCGACCCTGGCCAGGGCGACGACTTCGATGAGGGCTTCGACGATCTTTGAGAAGGGTGCGTCCATTTAGGGCTCCAGTTCGTGATCGTGTTCGTGTTCGTGTTCCTGAGCATGCTGAAACCGATCCATCAGTCGACGCTCGTAATCCGCGTGCTCGGCCTGATAGACGTCCCGGCTGTCCGATGCTTCCAGATCGTGCGGCAGCGCCATCCCCTGCTCGGGATCGCGCTGCTGGGCTTCGTGGATCGCCCGCTGCGCGTCCGCATCGAGTTCTCGCTGCACCTCGACGTCGATCGTGCCGAACGGCGACGGCGCCATCAGGTGGTCAGGGTCGTAGACCCTGATCGGCGGATCAAAGTTGTGTTCGTCCGGCTCATGCAGCGGCTCCCAGTTGGCGGCGTCGATCTCCGGTCCAACGTGTTCGAACTCAGGCTCGGCCGCCTGCTCAAAGTCATGCGACGGCTGGACGATTCTCAACGGTGGCCTCTCCATCACCTTCCTCCTTTCACATTTCAAGGGTTTGACCGCTCTCCAATCAGCGATGCGAATATCGGCTGAGGCCGTCGTCGTAATGGCCCGCCAAAGGAAGCCCGCCGAATCTCACCCCCTCGCGCGTCCGCAACGGCTTGAATGCCATCCGTTCAAGCAGCAGGGGAGGACCGGTATCTGGCAGGGAGAGCATGAGGTTGCTGCCCTTGCCGAGGTCTCTGAGGATCTCCTGTGGACTCATCAGCGCGCACGCGCGGCCGCTGCCATTGGGGTAGCGCGCCGTTCGCGAGCCGAGGATGCGGCTCACTCGCTCGGCCGTTTCAATGTCATGAACGCCGTAGATACTGGCCGAGCCGCAAGCTTCAATCTCGGCAACGCCATCTTCCCCAACGCAAAACTGCAAAGAAGGGAAACTCTGGGTGTAGACATCGAGAAAGACGTTTGCTTCCCGCAGGATCGTAAAGCCCTTCGAAATTTCCTCCATGTCGGGACCGCCGTAAGAACGGTACTCATCGAGGCAGACCCACAGGCCGTGCTTCGCCCGCACCTTGCGGGTCTTCATGATGGCCAGAGCGACTTCCAGATGCGTGCGCAGATGCGGCTTCGCCTCGTCCTGGGCCGTGGGCCTGGGGATGAGGAAGACAGTCACCGGGTGGGCATCATCGACCCCGACCTCGCGATAAGAGAACTCGGACGGCCGAGTGAGATGCTTCCGCATCTGCGGATCGACGATCCATGCCAGCGCCGTCTGCATCTGGGCGATGATCGAGCCCATCGTGCGGCCCGCCGCACTGAGGAGTAAGTGCGAGGCCGCTTGCGGGAGGCCTCCGAACGCATTGTTCGAAGCCATATCGATGAGCGTCTGCTTCAACACATCGGGATCGCAACGGCCTTCGCGATCCATGCCCATCGACCTGTCCGCGATCGCGGGGAGAGTCCACTGAGCCGGGTCTCGGAACCGTGTGCGTGAGTCCGCAATCAGCCCCGTGAAGAAGATGAACGCCGCGTTCATGAAGAACGGCTCGGTCACCTTCTTGTCGTTGACGATGCTGCCGCGAGCGATCGTCTTGATGATGGCGGCCGCATCGTCACTGTTCGGGTCGATCTCGCTCGTCAGCGTATGTCCGCTTGAAGGGAACACACTTTCGCCGGCGGGATCGATGACGAAGCAGCGTCCACCAGGCAGATGATAGACGGTGCTGCTGATGCCGCGGATGTCGATCCCGTCACTCGTGAAGCCATGCGGTCGGCTGCTTTCAAACAGCCTCGGGTCCTGCCGACGACCGCAAAGCATGTCGGCAAGTTGGGGCTTGGGTGAGCATAGAATTGCGGACGAAGGAATCGTGCAACCGATGTTGGCAATGGCGGTGACGAGCTTCCCTGTCCCAGTCGAGGCATAGGTGTACGAATGGGATGTGAGCGGCAGAACCACATGCCTTCGGCGGTAATGCGATTCAAACATGGTGCGCCCGACGTAGCGTCCATCGAGCAGATGCCCGGCGGACCCCGCGCGCTGTGCACCGATCGGCCGGGTGAGATGCCTGACTGCTGTTGGGCCCCCGACGTTCTCACGCGGCTCAGGGCCACGAAGGAACTGACGATTGACGGTCGGCTGCGACTGCACCCGTTCCACAACGTCCGGCCAGAAGGCTAGCGCGAATGAGACGCAGGCCGGAAGAAGGACCGTCCATCCGACGGGGCGTCAGAGCGGCTCGCTGGATCGGATGAGTTGAACGATCAGCACAAGACCCATCAGCCCGCCGCACGTGATTGGAAGCCACCCGGCCCCGCGGCGGGCCGTCTCCAAATACTCAGCGAGCGGCCAGTTTTCGGGAACGCGTGGACTAAGCCTCAACCAGAGAGCGCCCAGGCCAATCAGCTTGGCCGCTGTCTTGGCCACGGCCAACAAGCTTCGGCCATCGGATGAGAGCCGCAGGACCTGCGAACGCAGCAGCCATGCCGCACCCAACGAGATGGCCCACGCGAGTAGAGGGGCCGCCAGGCCGTAGTTGAGGCGTTTATAGCCGTAGTACCTGTGCAACGGTTGGACCCGCTGCCAGATTTGTCCGGCCACAATGGTCGTCAGACGAATTGCAATCAGACTTCCGAAAAACCAGACCAGCATGGACCACTGGAATGTCGGCGGCGTTCCCCGCGCCCACGGCGGACGCTCGACCGCCGCAAGCAAGAATCGCTGAGGCAGCATGACGGCTCCTTTCGAAACGAGACGTCTCGCATGAGGCGTCTAGAACAACCAGATCAAGAATTTGGCGGCGAGTCCCAAGGCACACAGCACGACTGCGCCCAGCAGGACCACGCCGACGCAGTTCCATAGAAGGGCCGCAGTCTGCCTGACCAGCTTGAGCAGCCTTTGGATATTGCTGGCGGAGTCGGTGAGTAGTGACGTCACCGACGGGGAGACGAGATCGAAGCACAGGTCGGGAGCACGATCGGGCATGACGTTCATAACAGGGTCCTCGAAAAAACAGCCCGCTACTTGGCGAGCGTGGCTTCCAGAACGGCCTTGAGCATGTCGACCTGCGACTCGGCATAAACGCTGTTCGGCGTGGTCTGGCCGAAACGGCGGAACAAGGCCTGACTATGCGTAGCGAAGACGACGCTGTTGCTGCCGACTGGCTTCAGAAAGAACGCGCAGATACGGCGGTCACGGTCCGGCAGGCTCACCGCCCAGCCTTTGAGATCGCGGCAGAGCTTGTCTTCCAGCTGGATCTCGAACGGCTCTCGGGCGTTTTGCTCGCCCAACTCATAGCAGCCGACATCGCCGATCAAGAGCAGCACCTGCTTGCGGACACCACGGGGCGCGCCGTCCAGCATTCGGGTAGCTGCCTGGAAAGCCATTTCCAGGTCGACCGTTCCCTGCTCAGCCTGCAGACTCTCCAGCGTGTTTCGCAGCTTGTTGAACGAGGCCTGTCCGGCCTTCTTCGAGTCCTGGATGCGGGTCAGTGGCAAGGTCTTAACGACTGTCTCGCGGTAAGCCACGACGCCGACGTTGAATTCACTCGTCGCCCGCGACATGACGTCAGTGATCGAGACCGAGGCCCGCTTGAGTTCTTCGATTCCCTCGCGCATGCTGCCCGAGACGTCAATGGCGATCACCAAATCGACCGGCAGGCCGTTCTGCAGCGCGGCCACTTTCCGTTTGGCCTGCTCCAACTCCAATGCCAAACTGTCCGCACGCTTTCCACTTGCTGTCTGCTGCTCCGCCGCTGCCAGCTGCGATTTCAGGTTCCGGTATTCGGTATCCGTTGCCTGACGTTCCGCCTCGTGCTTTTGCTGTTCCGCAGCACGGGCGGCTTGCTCCTCTTGGCGACGCCGGCGTTCTTCATCGAGGGCTTTCGCGTTATCGAGCGCGGCTTGAGCGACGACCGCCATCTGCGTGTCGGCCAAGTCCAGCGCCTGCTTGCGATCGAGGATCAACATGCACTGCAGGATGGTCTCGATTCCGACCACGCCCATCAGCAGGTCAGTGAAGACCGCCCAGAGCGGCGAGCTGCGTCTGCGGGAACGTCCGAGTGGCATTACGCGGCCCTCCTTTCGCCCTCGCGTTCGACGGCCGGCTGGCCGACGACGGCGTACTGAACCAGAGCATCGACCTGAGCGATGAGGCGGGCGATCGCCTCCTCACCACGGGCGGCGAGGCCGAGCAGGATCAATGAGCCCGAGAGCGTGCTGATGAAGGTCGTGAGGAACGCCGTTCCCAGTCCGCTGAGCGACTTCTTGATGCCTTCGATTAACGCTCCCTCACCGGCGGCGTTCAGGGCCGCTTCGACGCCGCCGAACATGATCAGAAGACCGGACACCGTTCCGAACAGGCCGATAGCCATCAGCATCTCTGCCGCGGTCCGGCAGCGGTCGTTGACGACCGCCAGTTGCGTCTCTGCCAGCCGCACAAGCGGTGAAGGATCAGAACCGCCTTGCCGCACCGCGGATTTCGCGTGAGCGGCGACGATTCTCAGGAATGTTGAACGCTGCTCGGTCTCCGCGATCCGCGCGGCGTCGTGCGAGTCCAACTTCTGCAGGCAACTGAAATCTTCGTGGCACTGCTTGCCGTCCTGTTGCAGGGCGCCGAGATAGCCAAGCTGCAAGAGGATCGACAGACCGGCGTAAACGACCATGGCGGAGCACATGGCGAGCGTCAGAGCGCCAATTATCCAGCCGCCCAGGCAGATCAGGATCAGTCCGCCGCACTGGGCAAGCCACACGACTCCCTGATCGAACGGCCGAACGTCTTCGAAGAGGCCGTGCGGGGAGGAGCTTCGACGCAGGATGAACATGGAAACCCTCGCTAACGAGATAGGTAGAAAGTCCGGACAGCTGCATCACTGTCCATCAACCGCGGTGAGTCATTTGCTCGCCGAGCGTGCTTCGCCTGGCGCCATCCGATGGGCCGGGCGGCAATCCGGCACATTTCCCCGCACTGTTGAAATGCGAGTTGAAGCCTGTGAACTCCTGTGGCGATGCGTGCATCTTGAAACTCCGCTGGGAGCCGTGAAGAGGCGGCGTCGTGCCCTGACTGATGTGTCCACGTCATGGACGCCGAGAACCCTATTCGCGTGGTCTCGGAATATTCAGATGCCGAATGAGAACTACCTGCCGATTACTCGCGCAGCGCACGTTTCGAGCGTTGAGAACAGATCGTCGTCGCCCGCGCTCTCCTTGGCAGTACCGAAAAAGGCATCTTTGGGGGATCGGTAGTGACGACGCGTCTTACCGCACCGGAAGGCATCGTCTCCACCAACCATGTGCGGCCGTTCTCGCCGGCCTATCCACGCAACTGCTTACGTTGACCAGGTTTCTCGCAAGCAGTTAGAACCGCACGGGGATCAGTCGCCGGCCGGCGTGCGCAGGTCTCGCCACATCGATCTCTGTGGGAGCACGTCCTTAAATGCCAGATCGTTCTCGTTGGGCGCTCGGATCAGCCGTCTATTCGCGCTGTGAATATTCTTGGGACCGCGAATAACGTGGATGACGACGTCACGCTCTCCTGAGCTGCTGGATCTTTGTCCGTGATTTGCAAGAGGTGGATTGTGAGCACGTACCTGCGAGAAAGATTGAAGCCAAACGGGGATGCCATCATCACCGCGAGAGAAGAGAACGGGTTCAGTCAAACTGATTTGGCGAAGCGAGTCAGAGCCAGCCAAGCAACAATCTCACGTGTTGAGGCCGGCGAGGAGTCGAAGACCGAATTGCTGATTCGGATTGCCAACGTCCTGCACTTACCGCTGTCCGGAATCGCCAGCTCCCCACTTCAAGTCGACGTGGAGTCCAGCCGAACGTTTCAGGCGCGGAAGTGCATCATCAAGGGCATCGCGACAAGGCAGATTCCAACAGGGGGCCGAGTCCTAACGACCGACAAAGAGCGAATTGATGTGCGTGATTACGTCGAATGCGAATGGGATTGTGAGGAATACCGCGAACTCGGGCTCGATCCGAGCGAAGCCGACGCGGTTTGGAGATCCCTCATCGCAGATGGAATTATCGAGTACGCCGAGGGATGCCACTTCGTCACGATGCCTACGATCGAGGAGTTCGAACACCTCATCTTTCTCGATTATGGAAACCTCATCGGACTCACGAGCATGGCAATTCGACTGCCGTTCACGCAGCGGCAGACTCTTGCCACCGCCTTAGAGGACCTTCGAGACACCTGTGCCGGCTAACGCCGTGAACGATTTCAGGGGATGAGTTTCACAAGTTCTTGGATGATGCGGCATTCCTGCGGGCTGGCGGCGCGCAGGCGGGGGCGCCCGGCTGTGAGGTGCGGATTGCTGCGCGGCCAGCGTCCTCGCGACCGCCGCACTCGACGGTGCCCGTCCCCCTTGAGAACCTGCGCCAAACCCGGCCCGGCGGAAAAACGGAGCCGCTCCCGCACCGCACGCAGCACATGCACCGGACTCAACTCGCTCGGCGGATGGCCCTGGGCAATGAGTGCCTCCACTCTCTCCAGTTCCACGCACCACAGCGCCAGCAGCGACCAGTCCAGTTCCAGCAATACGTTGGCCGGCGCGTGGCTCCGCAGCCGGCCCCGGCTGAAGGTCTGCTTCAGGGTCCGAAAGTACAGCTCCACGCCCCAGCGACGGCGATACAGCTCGCCCACCGCCGCATCCGGCAGGCTGGACCGCTCCAGAACGTTGGTCACCACATACACTGGATGACGGCCGCTCTCGAACCGCAGGAGCCGGAGCAGGATCGGCAGCTGAGCACGCTTCTGAGCCTCCTTCGGCCACAGGCAGACGATGTCCCCCTGCTGGCGAAACACTCCCAGTTGACGGATCAGCCGCACGTTCCGGCCGACGCGGATCACAAAGCCGATCCGCCGCCTGTGCAGCTCCGTCCACAGGCGAAACCCCTGAAAACCGGCATCGCCCACGAGCAAAGACCGCTCCGGCAGGTCGTCCAGCATGTCCCGCAGATGGTCGCGTTCGCTGCTGCCGGTGTGCCCCTGTCGCCAGTCCCACACCAGGCCCAGCCCCATGTGCCACAGGACGGTCAGCCAGACCTGCGGCCCGGCGGGGAGCCGCGCAGGTTTCGGGCGCGCGGGGTTTCGGCGGCGACGTTTCACGCTCCGCTTCTTCGGAGACCGAAAGGCCCGTTCGTTGGCGTGGGTGCGTGGGGCGGCGATGCGTGTTCCATCGACGACCAGCACCCACCAGCCCCACAGGCGATCGTGCCCGCCCCGGAGAGTCTGCATGTGCTGGCGGAAGTGCCGGGTCAGTCGTTCGCGGAAGGTGGGCGTCCAGCGTCGGAGGGCCTTGAGAAAGCCTTGGTAGGTGTCGGCCCCGACTCGCCGCCAGCCGAGCCGGAGGGCGGCGGCGTGTGCGGCGGCGAAGCGTCGTTTGACTTCGGGCTCTTCCCCGATCGCCCAGGCCAGCGCGAGGCGGAGGAGCGTGAACAGGGCCCAGCGTCCATTGCCGTGCGGGGCGATGTCCCGGACAAGTTTTTCGTCGAGCAGACGAAAGGAGGATTGCGAAATGCGGCGGGTGCAGTTATTGGCATCCATGCCAGACTCCTGTGAGGTCTGTGAAGACTGCTGTTTGGCGACAGCCGGGAGTCTGGCCCTTTCCCCTGCTTCAGCAAAGACTTTGGTCCATCCGGGAATTGCGCGCCTCAAGTCTATCCCACCAGTAGATGCCGGGTTT